>ERZ1740067.485-NODE-485-length-31721-cov-42.870650_pt1 | contig 31721 bp, 26 predicted proteins | sample MGYA00581736_ERZ1740067 | MGnify/ENA primary metagenome ERZ1740067 (study PRJEB43018, sample SAMN04849236) | marine metagenome | isolation source: floating plastic debris | place: Pacific Ocean | collected 2008-08-27 | study: EMG produced TPA metagenomics... | reverse complement strand
TAGGGCTCGTTGCGAGTGAGAGCCACCCAGATGATCCACAAAGCCTTGTGCGCCACAAACCGCATGCCTGGGCGAGTGAAGGCCTCTACGTTAACGAGACAGTTTTGCAGCGTTTCGAAAAACTGGAGCAATCGACTCCACCCGATTGAACCATTGAAGACAAAGGTACCGCCGATCGAAATGCCCTGGATTTGAGCAACATCCCTACCAGCATACAATCCCATCGTGGTAACTTCTATGATCGGGCTTCTTTCCCAACAGAAGATGACGTCCGCAACATGCCGGATACCGCGACCGTTAGGTGTAGATGCAATCCAAACCATCCGCAGATCTAAACTTCTTTTTCTGCGGTCGACTGGTTCGCACCTTTTAACAAGCAGAACATGGCGAAACGATCGGGACGTAACAAGTCGCGTTCGACTTCGCCAATGTCGGGCCGAAAGCAGCTCTGCGACTTGGCGGGAAAGTGAAGAGCAGGTTGCGCAGATTCTCATCAAATCACAAGATCTGGCTGAACGTCGTTTCGACCAGGTGATGTGGTTTATCGACAAATCTGAAGCTTGCCTGATGGAGTGGCAAGCGGGGCAAGGGATCGGCAGGGATCTGACAAAAGCGGCGCGACAGGATTGTGATAGCGATCACATCTGTTAAGGATGCGCGCAAAAGACCAAGGAGGCTCAATGGTTTCGCGCGTTATTCCGGTGGATCCCTTCGACCTTGTCATTTTTGGCGGCACAGGTGATCTGGCGCGCCGGAAGATCCTCCCAGGACTTTTTCGACGATATTGTGCAGGACAGATGCCCGACGAGGCGCGGGTGATCGGTGCCGCCCGGTCAGAGATGGATACGGCGGACTATCGGAACTTTGTAGCCGAGGCGATCCGCGAATTCGGCGGCGGGCGCGCCTGCGAGGACGGGACACTGGCCGATTTCCTGAAACGGCTCGACTACGTGGCGATCGATGCCAAGGGTGAAGGCGGCTGGCGTGATTTGGCCAAACGAATGCGTCCCAAGGTGGTGCGGGCTTTTTACTTTTCGGTTGGACCAAGCCTTTTTGGTGATCTGGCAGAGCGGCTCAACACGCATGGGTTGACTGACGATGGCAGCCGCATCGTCGTCGAAAAGCCATTTGGGCGGGATCTTGGCACGGCACGGCAGCTCAACCGGGATCTGGCGGCGTTTTTTGACGAAAGCCAGATCTATCGGATCGATCATTATCTTGGCAAGGAAACGGTCCAGAACCTTATGGCGGTGCGCTTTGGCAACATGCTCTTCGAGCCACTTTGGAATAGCCAGTATGTCGATCACATCCAGATCACCGTGGCCGAGACGGTCGGTGTGGGTGGACGCGGCGAATACTATGACAGGTCCGGTGCGATGCGGGACATGGTGCAGAACCACCTAATGCAGCTTTTATGTCTGATCGCGATGGAGCCGCCTTCGCGTTTCGAACATGACGCTGTGCGGGATGAAAAGTTGAAGGTAATTCGGGCATTGGATCCGGTCGAGCCGCACCATATCGTTCGAGGCCAGTATGAGCCGGGCGTGGAAGGGGCCGGCTATCGTGAGGCTGTAGAGGACGCCCGGTCGCGCACGGAAAGCTACGTGGCGCTCAAAGTCGGCGTGTCAAATTGGCGGTGGGCGGGCACGCCGTTCTATGTGCGCACGGGCAAGCGGCTGCGCGCGCGGATGAGCGAGATTGTCGTTGTGTTCAAGGAACTCAATCATTCGATTTTTGGGGACGGGAAGGATCATCAGAATGTGCTGTCGATCCGGCTGCAGCCCAATGAAGGAATAACGCTGAGGGTGACGATCAAGGAGCCGGGACCAGGAGGAATGCGTCTGGTCGATGTGCCGCTTGACATGACATTCGCGGATGCGCTTGGACCCGAGGGTGAGGACCCGCCCGACGCTTATGAGCGGCTGATCATGGATGTTATCCGGGGCAATCAGACGCTTTTTATGCGCGGGGACGAGGTCGAAGCCGCCTGGTCTTGGACGGATCCGATCATCGCGGGCTGGGAAGCACGGGGCGAGGTGCCAAAGCCCTACATGTCGGGCTCAGAAGGGCCGGGAGATGCGGTTCAGCTTTTGGCGCGGGACCGGCGGGTCTGGCGTGAGGTAAAGGCATGAACGTGATCGAATATCCAGATCGCGATCTTCTGGCGATGGATGTGGGCAACACGCTGGCTGGGGATCTCAAGAACTGCCTCTTGCGTCATGAATGGGCGTCCTTCGCGGTGCCGGGCGGGACGACGCCCGGGCCGATATACGACGTTCTTTGCGCTGCCGATCTGGATTGGGCGCGGGTGCATGTCATGCTGACGGATGAACGCTGGGTGCCCGAAGGGCATGAAAGATCGAATGCGGGATTGCTAAAAGAACGGCTGCTGACCGAACGGGCGGCAGCGGCTACTTTTCTGCCGTTCTATGTAGATGGCAAAGCGCCCGATCAGGCAGTGGCTGAGCTCTCCGAGCGATTGGCACCGGAAATGCCGATCTCGCTTTTGCTCTTGGGTATGGGGACGGACATGCACACAGCCTCGCTTTTCCCGGGTGCGAAAGGCCTTACCGAAGCACTTGCCCCCGACGCGGCAGCCGTTATGCCCATCAGAGCCGAAGGACAGGAGCCGCGGGTCACGCTGACCCTACCAGCCCTGAACGGGGCAATGACACAGCATCTGGTGATTTTCGGCTCGGAGAAGCGCGCGGCCCTTGAGCGTGCTATGGCTCTGCCACCCGAAGAGGCACCTGTGGGTGCGGTTTTGCAGGATATGAACATACACTGGGCAGAGTAAGAGCCATGTGGAAAGAACTCAAAGACCGGGCCGCATCGGCCGAAGATCGCAAAATCCTGAAACTCTTCGCGAACGGCAACCGGGCCGAGGATTTCTCGTGCCGCTTCGAGGACATGCTGTTCGACTATTCCAAGACGAATATCGATCCGGCCACACGCGCCTTTCTTTTGAAGATGGTGAATGATGTCGATCTGAATACGCGGCGCGACGCGATGTTCTCGGGCGCACCGATCAATGACACGGAAGGCCGCGCGGTTCTGCACACCGCCTTGCGGAACCTAGAGGGGCATCCGGTCTTGGTGGGCGGCGCAGACGTGATGCCCGGAGTTCTGGCGACGCTGGAAAGGATGCAGCAATTTGCGGTGCTGGCGCGGGCGGGGATCTTCACGGATGTGGTCAATATCGGGATTGGCGGGTCGGATCTGGGCCCGGCGATGGCGGTGGCGGCCTTGGCACCATATCATGACGGACCGCGTTGCCATTTCGTTTCAAATGTGGACGGTGCGCATATCCACGACACGCTGAAAGGACTTAACCCTAAAAAGACGCTGGTGATTGTGGCCTCAAAGACCTTTACCACAATCGAGACCATGACCAACGCGCGCACCGCACGGAATTGGTTGGTCGATGGCGGGGCGGAGCCGGAAAAGCACCTGGCCGCGTTGTCAACGAACCTTGAGAAAACCGGCGAATTCGGTATCTCGCCCGCCCGCGTTTTCGGTTTCGAGGATTGGGTTGGCGGGCGCTATTCCTTGTGGGGACCCATAGGCTTGAGCCTTATGATCGCCATCGGGCCGCAAGCCTTCCGCGACTTCCTTAGGGGCGGTCAGGCGATGGACCGGCACTTTCAAACTGCCAAGGGCGAGGCGAACATGCCTGTCATGCTCGCGCTTGTGGGCGTCTGGCACCGCCAGGGCTGTGGCTATTCCAGCCGGGCTGTTTTGCCATACGACCAGCGGCTGGTGCTGCTTCCCTCATACCTGCAACAGCTTGAGATGGAATCGAACGGCAAGTCCGTGGCGATGGATGGCGTAGCGCTGCAGCCTGACAGCGGGCCGATCGTCTGGGGTGCGCCGGGCACGAATGGTCAACATGCGTTTTATCAGCTGATCCATCAGGGCACAAATGTCATCCCTTGCGAGTTTCTGGTTGCCGCAAAAGGGCATGAAGGCGATCTGGCACATCATCACGATCTTTTGGTGGCCAATTGCTTGGCGCAATCCGAGGCATTGCTGCGGGGGCGGTCGCTGGACGAAGCCCGCGCGAAGATGGCGGACAAGTTCGACGGAGAAGAGCTTGACCGGCAGTCGGCGCATCGCGTCTTTCCAGGCAACCGACCGTCTACGACGCTGATCTATCCCAAGCTGGATCCGCATACGCTGGGCGCGATCATCGCGCTTTACGAACACCGGGTCTTCGTCGAAGGAGTGCTTTTGGGCATCAACTCATTCGATCAATGGGGCGTTGAGTTGGGCAAGGAACTAGCCACGGCTCTCGGCCCCGTGGTGACCGGGCAAGAACCCGCAGAAGGCAAGGATGGCTCAACATCTGCCTTGGTCGACTACGTTCTAAATCACCGCTAGGTGCGGGTCATTCGGGCGCGGCCGCGAGGAAGTTGCGCAACGCGTCGAGCGTATCGCGCGGATTTGTGTCGGGGAAGAAATGTCCGCCTGCGATGCCTTTCGCCTGAATATTGCTTAGTCGGTCGGCCCAGGTCGCGGGCACGTCATAGTCCCGCGCCATGAGCCCGTCCGCGCCATAGAGCACCAGCGCGGGGCAGGCGATTTTTCGATGCAGATCTGCAGCATCCAGGGCGAAATCGACGTCTATGGCGGCGCGATAGTCATTGCACATGCTCCGGATGGTGTCTGGATTGCTCCAGGCAGCGCGGTAGTCTTCCAACGCCGCGAGGTCGAAATCCGCAAGTGTGGCCTTGCCCCAACCAAGCAGACAGCTTTGGAAATAGGCGTCCGGATCATAGGCAATCATAGTCTCTGGAAACGGCGCAGGCTGGGCGAGAAAAAACCAGTGGTAGTAGGCCCGCGCGACCTGTTGGGTGAGGTCATCCAGAAGAAGGTGTGTGGGCACGATGTCCATGAGTGTCATGCTCAGAACGGCATCTGGCGCATCAAGTGCCAGACGATGTGCCGTGCGTGCGCCGCGGTCATGACCAACCAGATGGAACTGCGAAAAACCGAGGCTTTGCATCAAAGCGATCTGGTCACCGGCCATCAGTCGAAAGCTCATGCTCGCCATCTCTGCAGGTTTGCCGCTTTGGCCATAGCCGCGCAGATCTGGGGTGATCACGGTGTGCGCCCCGGCAAGGGCAGGGGCCACATGCCGCCACATGGCCCGCGTCTGTGGAAAACCGTGCAGTAGCAGAACGGGCGGACCTTCGCCGCCTTTGGACCAGGCGATTGTCTGGCCCCCGAGATTGCTTTCACCGTCGCGGAAGCCGGGAATGATGCTGTCATCTGTCATGCGCGCACCATGCCGTACGCTTCGCAAAAGTCCACGACGATCATGGGCCCGGCCGAGAGCCACGTACGACTTTCGTCCTATAGTGGTGAGAATTTGCGGGTCATCTGGTATTTGCCTTGCTGTTCGAACCTAACACACAAGCCATTGATCCCACCCAGTTTTGCGCCAACGAAAGTTGAAAAAATTTACAAGATATCCAGATCTGAAGAAATCAATTTACAAAAAAATTCATATTTTAAAGACATATAGAGAAAAGTTTTCAGAACGGCGCTACACCTGCACCTGCAAGGTCTGGTGGGCCCCATTTGCGATAGATCAGGTTTGCGGTTTCCACCATTTCATTTTTGCGGGCAGGAGGATCGATCTGCGCATTGAGCCAGATCAGTGCGCAGCCCCAGTAGATGATCGTTACTGCGAAAGGCGCGCTGTGGCCCGCCGGGACAGTCGGACCGTCCGGTCGCGACAGAGAGGAGAACAGATATGACAGACCAAACAGATCGCGTGCATTCAGTGACGAAAGAGGACACGGCCTATTGGTCCGCCAATCTGCGGCTCATCATTTTGTCTCTGGTCATCTGGGCGCTTGTTTCATTCGGCTTCGGCATTCTGCTGCGCCCGATGCTGAGCGGGATTGAGATCGGCGGCAGCGATCTGGGCTTTTGGTTTGCTCAGCAGGGATCGATCCTGGTGTTTCTCGTGATCATCTTTTTCTACGCGTGGCGGATGAACCAGATCGACCGTCAACACGGCGTTGAGGAGGATTGATCATGGACCAGTTCACGCTCAATCTGCTGTTTGTTGGCGCGTCTTTTGCTCTCTACATCGGCATCGCAATCTGGGCTCGCGCTGGCTCGACCTCTGAATTTTATGCGGCGGGACGGGGAGTGCACCCAGTCACCAACGGGATGGCCACGGCGGCGGACTGGATGTCGGCCGCATCATTCATTTCGATGGCCGGTCTGATTGCCTTTACAGGCTACGACAATTCCAGCTTTCTGATGGGCTGGACGGGCGGCTACGTTCTACTGGCCCTGCTGCTCGCGCCCTATCTTCGGAAGTTCGGCAAGTTTACTGTGTCGGAATTCATCGGTGACCGGTTTTATTCCTCTACAGCGCGTATGGTTGCTGTCATCTGTTTGTTGGTTGCCTCCATCACCTACGTGATTGGCCAGATGCAGGGGGTCGGTATCGCCTTCGGACGGTTCCTTGAGATTGACGCCTTCTGGGGCCTTTTGATCGGGGCTTGTGTGGTTTTTGCCTATGCGGTTTTCGGCGGTATGAAAGGCGTGACCTACACACAGGTGGCGCAATACTGCGTTCTGATCACGGCCTACACGATCCCCGCGATTTTCATCTCGTTGCAACTGACAGGCAATCCGGTCCCGGCGCTTGGCCTTTTCGGGGAACATGCTGGATCTGGTGAGCCTTTGTTGCAGAAGCTGGATGGACTTGTGACCGATCTGGGTTTCAATGAGTACACAGCCCATCATGGCGACACGTTCAACATGATGCTCTTCACGCTGTCGTTGATGATCGGTACGGCGGGACTGCCCCACGTCATCATGCGCTTTTTTACTGTGCCGCGGGTGTCGGATGCGCGCTGGTCGGCGGGCTGGACGCTTGTCTTTATTGCGTTGCTCTACCTTACCGCCCCTGCCGTTGGCGCCATGGCGCGCCTCAACATCACCGAGATGATGTGGCCAGATGGCACGCAAGGCGAAGCAGTTTCGGTTCAGACAATCGCAGAAGATCCGAACTACGATTGGATGGCGACGTGGCAGAAGACCGGTCTTCTCGATTGGGAAGACAAGAACGGTGACGGCAAGATCCAGTACTACAACGATGCATCTGAAGAGATGCAGGAACGCGCCGAAGCAGCCGGTTGGGAAGGCAATGAGCTGACCAACTTCAACCGTGATATCTTGGTTCTGGCCAATCCGGAGATCGCGAACCTGCCGGGCTGGGTCATCGGCCTTGTGGCCGCAGGTGGTCTTGCGGCGGCCTTGTCGACAGCGGCGGGTCTGTTGCTGGCAATTTCGTCGGCGGTCAGTCATGACTTGCTGAAAGGACAGCTGACGCCGAACATGTCGGAAAGCAGTGAGCTTTTGGCCGCGCGTATCTCGATGGCCGCAGCGATCGTGGTGGCGGTGATCTTGGGGCTCAATCCGCCGGGATTTGCGGCACAGACGGTGGCTTTGGCCTTCGGTCTTGCGGCGGCCTCGATCTTCCCCGCGCTGATGATGGGCATCTTCTCCAAGCGCATCAACAACACCGGCGCTGTTGCCGGTATGCTGGCGGGTCTGATCACCACCTTGGTCTACATCTTCCTGCACAAAGGCTGGTTTTTCATCCCCGACACCAACATGTTCACGGATGACAACCCGTTGCTCGGAACAATTAAGTCGACCTCGTTCGGGGCGGTCGGAGCTGCGATCAACTTCGGGATGGCGTACATCGTATCGAGCATGACCAAAGAGACGCCGCAAGAGATCAAGGATCTGGTCGAAAGCGTGCGCACTCCGCGCGGGGCTGGCATGGCCGTCGATCATTGATTCTTCCGAGGCGTGACCGAATTCACGCCTCGCGCCTATTAAGATCCTGTCCCGGCATTCGGGGCAGGCGCATCGTTCGAAAGGTCCACGATGAGCAGACCGCCCAACCAAGCAGATGCTGCCGCCGCGATGTCGGATGTGCTTGGGTTCCTGGCGCGCCTGCACCCCTACGATCAGATGCCCGAGGAAGCTCTTGAGGCGGCGCGGGACGATGTCGCGCTGGTCGATCTTGGACAGGGGGAGAGCGTTTATGAAATAGGCCAGACGCTGGCCGGGCTTTACGTCGTCTTCGAGGGCGAGATTGAGGTCAAGGACGCAGTCGGTAGTATTCTGTCACATTTGCATCGCGGCAATTCTTTCGGTGAGCGGGGACTCTTGCGTGAGGGGCTTGCCGTCACCTCAGCAGAAGCCATTAGCGAAGCGCGACTGATTTGCCTTTCCGCGGCAGCATTTGCGCGCTTCGTGAAAGAGCATGACGTGTTCCGCCGCTTCTTTGAACGCGCTTCAAAGGTGCATCAAAGGACTGACATCTCCGACCTTGCAGCGGCGCGGGTCGAGGCGATCATGTATCCTGATCCGATCACGTGCAGCGTAAACGCCAAGTCGGCAACGGCCGCCCGATTGATGCGCGACCATCGGATTTCATGCCTTTGCGTGACCGATGAAGACAAACTTGTCGGTGTTTTGACCCAGCGGGATCTCGTGGGGCGTGTACTGGCTGCGGGGTTGCGCGAGAGTACGCCCGTTTCGCAGGTCATGACAGCCAACCCAATGACGCTAGAGCCTTCGGCCATCGGGTCGGACGTGCTGCATCTGATGATGGAACACCGGATCGGTCATCTTCCTGTGCTGGAAGCGGGCAGGCTGGTGGGGATAGTGACGCAAACCGATCTGACCCGCTTTCAGGCGACAAGTTCCGCCCAATTCGTAAGTGACGCGGCCAGCGCTCGTAAGTCAGAGGATCTGCCGAAGATAACAGCGCGAATCCCACGTCTGCTTGATTATCTGATCGCGGCGGGGCAACGGCATGACGTTGCTACCAGGATGGTCACGGATATTGCAGACGTGGTTACGCGTCGTTTGCTGACACTCGCCAAGGAAAAGCTGGGTCCGCCGCCAGGCCGCTATCTGTGGCTGGCCTGCGGCAGCCAGGGGCGGCGCGAGCAGACGGGCGTGTCCGATCAGGACAATTGTGTGATCCTGGAGGACGGGCTTGACCCGGATGTGTATTTCCCGGACCTCGCAAAGTTCGTCAGCGATGGCCTCGATGCCAGCGGCTATGTCTATTGCCCTGGTGATATGATGGCGACCAACCCGCGCTGGTGTCAGCCGCTGTCGGTCTGGAAGGGCTACTTTGCCGACTGGATCGCGCGGCCGGGCAAAGAGGCGCAGATGCTGGCCAGCGTCATGTTCGACCTGCGCCCGATCGGTGGGGATCAAAGCCTGTTTGCCGATCTGCAGGCTGAGACGTTGCGTATGGCAGCGGGCAATTCGATCTTCGCCGCGCATATGGCCTCGAACGCGCTGACGCATCAGACGCCGCTTGGTCTCCTGCGCGGCTTTGCCACCATCCGAAGCGGAGAGCATCGCAATACCATTGATCTGAAGCACAATGGTGTCGTGCCGGTCGTGGATCTGGCGCGGATGTATGCGCTGCAAGGGCAGTTAACCGAAGTCAACACCCGCGCAAGACTAAAAGCCGCGATAGAGGCGGGACTTGTCAGCAAAAGCGGTGGGCGCGATCTTTTGGATGCCTATGACCTGATCGCAGAGACGCGTCTGGCCCATCAGGTCCGTCAGATCCGGCGGGGAGATCAGATCGACAATTTCCTGAACCCGCAAATGCTGTCTGACTTTGAGCGAAGTCACTTACGAGACGCATTTGTTGTGGTCAAAACGATGCAATCGGCGCTGATGCAGGGGCGCGGCGTGCTCGGGTAGGAGGCCCGGACGGGAGGAGATATGTTTCTGGAACTTGTCGGCACGCTGGTCGTGGGCCTTGTGACGGGTATCGTTGTTTGGGCGCTTAAACGTGCGCTTGGACGGCGACTCCCGGGTTGGCTGGTACCGGTCGCGGCGGGGCTTGCGATGCTGGCCACGACGATCAGCAATGAATATGGCTGGTATGACCGCACGGCGGGACTGATGCCCGAAGGCTTCGAAGTGGCGCAAACCGTGGAGGCGACGGCAATTTATCGACCCTGGACCTATCTGCGGCCCTATATCACGCGTTTCGTGGTGGTCGATCAACTGTCCGCCCGAACCCATCCCAATCATCCGGGCCAGCGCATGGTGGATCTGGTGCTTTATGGTCGCTGGGCGCGGACGGCCAAGGTGCCGGTCCTTTACGATTGCGTTGAAGGGCGGCGGGCCGATCTGATGGACGGTCTGGAACTGGATGCGAAGGGCACGGTGGAAGAGGCAGCTTGGCGCGACGTGCCGGACAGTGATCCCGTGCTGCAGACGATCTGCAAGGAGGCATAGATGGAACAGCTTGGACTTCGCACGCGTATCGTTCTGTTTTTTGCCCTGATCGCTTTTGGCGGCATCGCGGTGGGGGCTGTGGGATTGTGGCTGGGATACAGGCAGGCGGCCGACCCTGAAATCCTGTCGGCTTTCATGACCAGCTTCATCGCAATGTCGTTCGGTCTTCTGGTTCTGGTCGCGGGCATCTGGCTGCTTTTTGATGAGAACGTGGCCAAGCCGCTGCAGGCCCTGTCGGCCGAGCTGCGAGCGAGGGTGCATGGCGGCATCGACACAGCGTTTGATCACAACAAGGTCAAGTACCTCGGCGATCTGGGGCCCGCGGCTGCCGAGATGGCGCGTCGTTTGAGGCGGAGCGTGACGCAGGCGGAGGATGTGGCAGAGGCAAGGACAGCGACCCTAGCGACCGAGCGGGAATACCTCTTACGGCTTTTGTCGGACATTCCTTTCGCGGTGATCCTTGTAAACACCTCGCATCAGATCGTTCTGTATGACGGGCAGGCGGCGCAGCTCATGGAAAAAGAGGCGCCGCCACGCCTAATGGGCAGCCTGTTCGACTATCTGAATGAAGATGCGGTTCTAAGCGCCTTGAAAAGGCTGGAGGAAACCGATCGAGCCCGCAAGGAGATCGTGGTGACGTCATTGTCGGGTCAGGTTTATTCCGGCTTCATCCGGCGGCTGGAGGACGATGCAGGCTATAACTTGATCCTCGAACCGCTCGACGTGGAGGCTGAGCGACCGATGACCTTCGACTTCTCGCTTTTAGACAGCGCGCCGGGTGCTATGGATGAAAAGACGCCGTTGCGCGCCATGCCGTTTGTCGTCTTTGATAGCGAAACCACTGGCCTCGATCCCGAAAGGGACGAGCTTGTGCAGCTGGCCGGTCTTCGCATCGTCAATGGCCAGATCGTCTGTGGTGAGGCGTTTGATACACTTGTCGATCCGGGACGAAAGATTCCGCAGGCATCGTTCAGGGTGCACGGGATCAGCACGGACATGGTGCAGGGCGCTCCGGATCCTGTCGCGGCATGCGGTGACTTTCACGACTTTTGTGCGGATGCCTGTTTGATTGCCCATAACGCGCCCTTCGATCTGGCCTTTCTGCGCCGTCACGCGGGGCAAAACGGAGGCGCTTTCGATCATCCGGTGCTCGACACGGTGCTGCTTTCGGCCATTGTATATGGCATGCAAGAGATCCACACGCTCGACGCACTTTGTGAGCGTTTGGGGGTCGAGATCGTGGCGGAAGACAGGCATACGGCGATGGGCGATGCGCGGGCGACGGCGGAGGTGTTCCTGCGCCTTTTGCCGATCCTTGAGGCGCAGGGGCTGTCAACGATGGGCGATGTCTTGGCGGCGATGCGCCGTCACCGGCGGCTTTTGAAAGACGCAAACGTCTAAATCATCCCTTTTGATGAAGCCCTGATTTCTGACCACTCTCGGTTTTGCGCAATTTTCCAATCTCGGGCATTTCAATCAGGATCGTCGTGGACGCGACTGCGCCGATACCCTTAATGCTTTGAATCAGATGCGGCGCGCTTGCGGATCGGGCAGCTTTCCAACCGCGCCAGATCGGTCACCACCTGGCGCAAGCGGCGCCGTGTCAGTCTCTGCATCAGTTTGTGGCGCTGCTTATCCAACTGGTTCTGCAAGAGCGCACCTTATCCTTGATCAGCGCGGCACGGGCAGCTTGTAACTCTCCGAGAATAGGACGGTCTTTGGCAACTGGCGTATATGGCTCGACGTCATGTGCTGCACCCACCTGATCCAGAACGCGCGCGTCGGGACGATCTGTCTTGGCCAATTGTCCCCGGCTCTCGGCAAAACGGCGAGCGTGTTTTGGGCTCACCTTGACCGGAGGCAAGTGGTCGGCCAACGCCGTTTCGAACGCTCCATGATAAGCGCCCGTTGGCTCATAAACGACGCGGGCAGGAAGGCCTGGTCCGATCCGTCGCCGCAGCTTCTGGAAACCGGGTTTGGTGTTGGGGAACTGCTCGAAAACCCCATCGCTCAATCAATGGCAATCGAGTTTGTCTTTGGAAATGTCTATGCCAATGCTATCGTCGACGATCTTCGTTATGTCCTATGCTTGTCATCTGGGTCGGCAATCCTGGGTCTCCCTTCGGGCCTCATGAGAAGACGGTGTGTGATCACACTTTAGAACGGCCCTCGACTAAGCACGTCTTGATCCACACACCGCCTCTGCCCGCCATAAATAGCCCTGCTGGCAAAGGCTCCATCTTCGCATGGAGACGAGAAAAGTCATAAGATGAGCTCTGTCCAACTCCCCGGCGCAAGCCCGTCAAGCGTCCAGTTACCGATCCGTGCCCGGATCAGGCGGAGGGTGGGATGACCCACTGCGGCTGTCATGCGCCTGATCTGGCGGTTGCGGCCTTCGGTAAGTGTAAGTTCTATCCAGCAATCGGGGATGGATTTGCGCACCCTTATCGGCGGCGTGCGTGGCCAGAGGTTGGGCGGTGTGTCGATGAGACGGGCCTTGGCTGGCTTGGTCGGACCATCCTTGAGCGTAACACCTTTGCGCAGTTTCTCGAGGGCTGCTTCGTCCGGCAGGCCTTCGACCTGCGCCCAATAGACCTTGGGCGCCTTGTATCTCGGATGGGCGATCCTGGCCTGCAAAGCGCCGTCATTGGTCAGAACCATCAGTCCCTCGCTATCGCGGTCCAGCCGTCCTGCTGCATACACACCTTTCTGATCTATGTAGTGGGCCAGCGTTGGATGGCCGCTGCCGTCGTCGGTGAATTGCGACAGAACTCCGAAGGGCTTGTTGAACAGAACGATCATCTAGTCCCGGGGGATCAGGCGGGTCACACCCACCGCCCCCGCGCGGGCGAGGTTCGCGTCGAGCGACATGGGGATGTATTCGCCCCTTCGCCAAAGCTGGGCCATGTCGTCATAGTGGCGAGACAGGAAGTGCCCGGATTGTCCGGTCGAGATAATGAAGACCGAACTGTCGGGATCGGCAAAGTCGTAGACACCCCGATAGCCTGCGCCATGCACGTTGTGGAACGGATCAGAGCCTTCGCCTTTGGTGCGACCGCGTAGCAGTGTGTTGTCCCCGCCGGATGTCGACTGACGTATATTCACAAAGTAGCGCAAAAGCGGCACCTCGCCGAGAACCTGATGGTCATGCGTGGCCTGGTGTGCATCTCCCCAACGGAGCGATTCAAGCTGGGTTCCCCAGGTTTCCTCGATCCACAAAAGCGCATCGTCAAGCGCCAGAAGAGACATCTGCGGGCAGGTCTCGACTGGCGCGGATTGGCGCACGTCGCACCAGATACCAGCCCCGTCCACATCGCGGAAGACGCGCTCGATGAACAAGGGCTCTGGGTGGGTGAAGGCGTCGCCCAGTGGCCCCAAATCGTCGCGGATCAGCCGTTCCTGCAGGGCGCGCAGCCAAGCCGAATAGATCAATGGTTCGGGCAGATGTTCGTTCATCTCACCGTTCCAGTCGGCTAGGAGGGTCAGTGCACGTTGCCGCTGGCGGTCTTGGGTGCCTTGGGGGGCGGCCTCACCGGTAAACCAAAGCTCCGCCCCAATGAGAGGGAGGAGCGAGCGCGCGGTGAAGCTGACCGTGTCAAGCTGCGCCTCGATGAAGCTGTCACGGGTGTGAACCTCACGCGCCTGCATTAGGCGTGTCCAGCGCTGGATTCGTTGCGTATCGCCCCAGTCAAAGCTGATGTGATTGGGGAACGGTCGTTCGACTGTCTTGTTGTTGGTATTGCCAAGAATACCACCCGTTGGTGCCACGAATTCTGGGTTGGCGGTATACGGCATCCGACCCTGCCAACGGTTTTCCTGTTTCCACCCCAAAGCGGGCAGGCGCCCCTTGCTTTGGTGCCTGGGATCCCGGCGCGGCACGTAGCCGATGGTTTTCAGCGCAATGCTTTCCTGATCAACAATGGTCAGATTTTGGGCGGGCGCGATATGCCGTTCACCTGCGGCGATGGCGTCTTCCACTGTCTTGGCGCGCATGAGATCAAAGCCCGCGGCGACGGTTGTGTCCTCGGCGCTGAGCAAGGTCCAGGACAGGGCGGCTACATGGCCGGGCGGAGTTATGGTGCCTACATTTTTTGTGGAGGCTGGCAGGACGGGGCCGTTGTCTGTCCAGCGCAGGGTCAGCGTGACCGGGGCTTCATCTTTGATCCGGATGATGGAGTCGCGGTTTTCAAAAGGTCTGTAACCACTTGGCGTGCGATATTCCTGCGGGTTGTCGGGATTCAGCTCCTCCATCCGCAGATCCTGATCGTCGACATAGGCGGTGGTCAGACCCCAGCCAAGCGCATCGCTGCGCCCGGTCAGCACGACGGGCAGGCCCGGGATCGTTCCGCCGATTACGCCACCTGTTTGAAGTTCAAGCCGGGCGAGATACCAGATGGCCGGCGCCGAAAAGCCCAGATGAGGGTCATTGGCCAGAAGCGTGCCGCCAGAGGCTGAGCGTGAGGGCGCCGCGGCCCAGGCATTCGACGCTCCAGAAAACCCGCGCGGGCGGAAAGGCGACAGGGGATGTAGGCTTCTATCTGGCAGAGATACCTGACGGGTGGTTCCCGGCACAAGCCGAGCGTATTCCGGCAGGCTCGCCACACCCTGGCCCGGCGTGTCGGGCAGGATGTCGATCAGCCGGTCTGGATCCGGTAGTTCTAGAGAGACACGGGCTCGCAAGATCTCCTCATCCAGGTGACCGGAAAGCTGCACCCCCATCAGCTTGGCCACGGCGAGCGAATCTGCTGGCTGCCACGGGGAAATCGGCGTGTTGAAAATGAAGAGTTCAAACGCACCCCGCCCAAGCGCCTGGGCGTTGATCTGATCAAGCCGTGAATTAACCCCGGAGGCGTATGCCTTGAGCAGGCGCATCGCCTCTTCGTCCTGCGCCTCCACGGATCTGACCGCGAGCCCATAAAGATCCAGTCGGCGGACGAATGTGTCTATCTCCAGTGTCGTGCGGCCAAAGACTTCGGACAAGCGACCTTGGGCGGTACGCCGCAGCATCGTCATCTGCCAAAGTCGGTCCTGCGCATGGGCAAAGCCGAGGGCGAACAGCACATCTTCGTCACTTTGTCCAAAGATATGCGGTACATTGGCATTGTCGCGCACGATTTCGACCTCGGACCCGATGCCTGGAACCTGAAGCGTATCGTCGTAGTCAGGCAATGAGCGCGAGCCGAGGTAATAGACCAGCAGAACCCCCAGCACACAAAGCGCGATCAGACCGGCAACCAACCGAACAAGCCATTGAAAAACACGAGCCATCACTAATCCATCTGCGCTTTCGTTTATCGCCTTGAGGCGGTTGATAGGGTGCCGCTAATGTCGCCACAAGTTTAACGTCACCGGAAGGGAAAGCGACATGACAAAGCTGGCATTTTTGGGTTTGGGGGTCATGGGTGCACCGATGGCGGGCCATCTGCAAAAGGCGGGGCACGAGGTAGCCGTTTACAACCGAACCGCCGCAAAAGCTCAGGACTGGGTTTCGACTTACGGTGGCGCTATGGCCCGCACCCCCAAAGCGGCTGCAGAGGGGGCAGAGTTCGTCATGGCATGCGTGGGCAATGATGACGACTTGCGCGCGGTCTGTCTGGGGGAGGACGGTGCCTTTGCGGGCATGGACAAGGCAAGCGTGTTCGTGGATCACACAACGGTATCGGCCAAGGTCACGACAGAGCTTTATGCCGCGGCCGACAAGGCGCAGATCAGTTTCGTGGACGCGCCCGTCTCGGGTGGGCAGGCGGGGGCTGAAAATGGTCAGCTTTCCATCATGTGTGGTGGCGATGAGGGAGCATATGCGCGGGCCGAACCAATCCTGCAGGTTTATTCGAAGATGTGTCGGCGTCTCGGGCCGTCCGGGGCGGGTCAGATGACGAAGATGTGCAATCAGATCGCCATTGCAGGGCTGGTGCAAGGCCTGAGCGAAGCGCTGCACTTTGCCGAGAAATCGGGGCTTAACGGTCGGGACGTTGTTGCAGTGATCAGCCAGGGGGCGGCGGGCAGTTGGCAAATGTCGAACCGGTATGAGACGATGCTGGATGATCATTTTGATCACGGCTTTGCTGTGGATTGGATGCGAAAGGATCTTGGCATTTGTCTGGCCACAGCGAACGAGGTGGGCGCGTCGCTACCCGTCACTGCGCTGGTTGATCAGTTTTACATGGATGTGCAGAAGCTGGGCGGCGGACGTTGGGACACCTCCAGCCTGATCAAACGCTTGCGCGCCATGGGTTAGATGGCTTGGGTCAGATCTGACGCCTTTTAAGACATTCCTAAGCACTTTTGCCTAGTCCGGGTGGCACCAGACGGAGGTGCAGCGCATGAGCGCCACGGGGAAACCAATCTTGGGCGAGCCGCTAACCGGTTTTTTGCCGGAAAGCGAAGAGCTTTTTTATGCGCGGCTCGATCTGGCGGGGGTCCTGCAAAACTGCAATGAGGCCTTCGAAAAGATCAATGGGCGCACCAAGGACGAGATGATCGGCACGCCGCGGTCGCAACGCAATCATCCGCGCATGCCGACCCTTATCAATACCCTGGTGGATCAGGCGCTGAAGCGGGGTGAGCCTGCCTCGGCTTATCTGTGCCGGACGCGGCCCGACGGGACCGAGGTCTGGATGATCGGGGTTCTTCTGCCATATGGCGAACATGTCATCGCCATCAATTTCTGCCCCGGCACGGATCTTCAGATTCATATTGCCGAGCTTTATGCGGAGCTTTCTAGGACGACAGCGGGCCTGCCGGATGAGGAGGCGATCGACAAATTCACCGATGGTTTGGCCAAGATCAACTTCCTGCACATCACTCAGTTCATGGCGGTTTCGCTTTGGCGCGAGATCCAGGCTCGCTGCATTCGTCTCGATCAGGAGGTCGACAGTCGTATCGATGCGATCCGGCGGATTTATCGTGGGGTTCTGGCGTTGGACGCGCCGGTCAAGAGTCTGTGTGACGTGTTGAAGCGGGCCGAAAGCGTCACGAACAATATGCGGCTTCAGGCTTTGAGGCTTGAGGGGCAGAAAGGCCCGATCGGCGCGATTGCGGACAATCACCGAATGATGTCGCATGATTTGTCTGCGCTGGCGGCGGAACTGAATACCAACACTTTTCTGAGCACAGAAGAGGTCAGTCGGGCGGCAATTTTTGGCGGGGCAGAGCGATTGGTCCGTGATCTGATTGACGGAGTCAGCGCGCACCACATGCTCCCGACGCCCATGTCCGCAAAGCGCGGCCAAGTGGTGGACGGCGCGCTTTTGAACAACGCTGCAAAGCATTTTCGGTCCCGCAATCTTGAGATTGCTGCGCGGATCGAGAACGGTGCCAATCAGTTGCGTAAGATCTGCACGGCCATCCGGCGACAGATGTCGGCGCTATCTCTGACCAGAATGATGTGCGAAATGGAGCGATCAAAGCTGCCGGGTTCGACGGATGGCCTGGCGAGCATCTCTTCGATCCTCGACAGCAGCCACAGCGAACTTGCCATCGCAGTCGATGAGATCGAGGACATCGTTCTGCGTATCGATGAGGCAAACCGGGCCTTTCAGTCCGGTTTTCGCCAACAAACCCGAGAGCTTTTTCAGCTTACGGGATGATCCGCGTATACTTGGTGCCTTCCAGTGTCGCGCCCACCCGCAGACCTGCGCGCCCAAAGACTGCTGCCAGAACAGGGGACAGTACCGTCGTTGTATCTGCCGCCACGCTGTCGCCTCGATCCGAGACAACGTATTCGATGTCCGCACCCGCAGCCCAACCGGACGATCTGCGAAAATCACCGAGCGCCTGATCGGTCATGAAGAACAGCACGTGGGCATATTGCTGCGCGCCGATCTGCAGCCCGCCCGAGGCTTTGGCCACCGAATAATAGTCGACCGTCGCGCCGCCAACTCTTAGGGCGCCACGTCCGAAGGCCCCGCCCAGCCCAAGGCCTGCTTCGGTCACGAGAGGCATCACAAGAAGCCCATTGGCTTTGTTTGCCAGATCGACCGTATTGGGAAAGCCGCTGTACATCTCTGACAGCGTCGCATCGACCCGCGCATCGATCCGTGTGCCGTTGTTGTTTCCAATACCGTTTCCGCACGCCGCCAATACGCCCGTGCCTGCCAGTGCTCCGAGCGCAAAGCTGCGCCGCGTGATCGCATGTGTGGTCATTATGAACCGCCTGTATTTGCTCTGGTTGCTGCCCGTTTTCCCGGACTTGTGCGCAAATATACGCCTATCGCGTTGCCCTGTCACGCAGCAACGCGCCTGTTGGGCGGCAAATCGCTAAATCATTTGCTCACGTGTGCTTGATCTTGCTGCCATGGATGGCCTGGGCCGGAACAGCCGCCGGATCAAACCCATCAAGGCAGCGGGTGTTGACAGCCCAGCCATCAAATCGCCGAACCCCTTCACTCAGTTCCTGTTCTGACGGATGACTGGGGCGGCGGAAGGGCAAGATCCCGCAACGCGGGCAAAAGTAGTCCTTTGCTGTTCGTGATCCCCATTCATAAAGCGTTAGATCCGCAAGCGGTGTGAGAAGCCGCATATCACTTTCAGGGATGCGGAAGATAAGGGCGCCCCTCGCATGGCAAATGCTGCAATCGCAGATGCGCACGTGATCGATGTCGGCGGTGATCTCGAACCGGACAAAGCCGCAATGGCAGGATCCGGACCAGCGGCGCCTCACCCTTGCAAAAGCCGCGCGGCGGCGGGCGCGAAGTACGTCAAGATCCCGTCGCAACCCGCGCGTTTAAAGGCCATTAGGCTTTCCATCATGGTCTTGTCCTCGTCCACCCAGCCATTGTCCGCCGCCGCCTTGATCATCGAATACTCGCCCGAGACCTGGTAGGCAAAGGTCGGTGCGCCGAAGGCATCTTTCACACGCCGACAGATATCGAGATAGGGCAGGCCGGGTTTGACCATGATCATGTCAGCGCCTTCGCGCAGGTCGCGTTCGACAAGTCGTAGCGCTTCGTCAGAATTGCCTGGATCCATCTGGTAGGTTGCCTTGTCCCCTTTCAGCGCGCCGGAAGCCCCCACCGCATCGCGGAACGGGCCATAGAAAGCGCTGGAATACTTGGCCGCATAGCTCAGGATCATGACGCGTTGATGGCCGGCCGCTTCAAGGCCCGCACGCATGGCACCGATCCGCCCGTCCATCATGTCCGAAGGCCCGATAATATCGGCACCAGCATCCGCCTGCGCGAGCGTCATCTTGACCAGCGCTTCGACCGTTCGGTCATTGACGATCTCTTCCCCTTCAACAAAACCATCATGGCCGTTGATGTTGTAGGTATCCAAGGCCACGTCGGTCATCACCAGTAGGTCCGGCACCGCCGCTTTGATTGCCCGAATGGCCCGGTTGGTGTTGTTCTCGGGATCCCACGCACCCGCGCAATCCTCCGTACGGTCTTCAAGCCGGGTATAGGGAAAAATGCAGATGGCCGGAATCCCCAGATCAGCGGCCTCCTCGGCAGCATGGACAATCCGGTCGACGCTGCGTCGGATAACCCCCGGCATTGAGGTCAAAGGCTCTTCTATGCCTTCACCAGAGCGGACGAAAACCGGCCAAATGAGATCCTTGACCGTCAAAGTGTTCTGCCGCACCAGATCCCGAATTTGCTGGTTCTGGCGGGGGCGGCGCAGCCGCGTCGTGGGGTAGGGTGCCTGGACGGGCCTCATGGTGTCACCTTTGTCTGACAGCCGATTGCTGCCACGCTTTTTTGGTGCAGGCAAGTCTGGGCAAGGGGCCAAAGCCCGGATATGACTGCCGAAACGCGAAAAGGGCACGGCCTTGGATTGGCACGAAACCGTCTTTGAATTGATTGATATGCGCTCGTTCTCGAACCTGTGGTTCTGGATCGCCCTGGCCGTTCTCTGGTCAACTGCCAGCCATTGGGTGCTGGGCGTGCCTTACGACATGGTCACGCGGGCGAGGCGTCATGGCGGGCAGGCCAATGTGGATCTGGAGGACATGGTGCGTGTGAACATCAACCGGCTCCTCTACATTGACCAACTGGCCGGTTTGTGGCTGCTCAGCGGTGTCTGTTTCGTTCTGTCCGTGCTTGTGATCCTGGGGTTTTTCTACCGGGTCGAATTTGCCCAAGCGGTTTTTCTTTTGTCTTTCCCGATGACAATCGTCGGAGCGCTCAATCTTATGCAAGCGCGCAAGATCAAGGACAATGATCTTACAGGAGAGCTGCTGTGGAAAAGCCTGTCGCGGCATCGGACATGGATTCAAGGCATCGGCATGGTGTCGATCTTTGTCACGTCTATCTGGGGGATGTACCAAAACCTCTCGATCGGCGCGCTTGGCGGTTGACAGGGACGGCCCGAGGGCCAATTGAAGCGGCCTGATGTCAGGCCAGACCCACATAACACTTGGCGGTGCGCCGGAAGGTTTTGACGCCCGGCTTATCCTCAAAGAGCTTGAGGCAGGCGGAAAACCGGTCTGTCATGTCGCACGCGATGACAAGCGACTGGCGGCGATGCAATCAGCTCTGCGCTTTTTTGCGCCGAACCTGCCAGTTGTCGTTTTTCCGGGTTGGGATTGTTTGCCCTATGACCGCGTGTCGCCCAACGCGGATGTTTCGGCGCAGCGCATGGCGACACTGGCTGCTCTCGTTCATGGAATGCCCAACCGGTTTGTGCTGCTGACGACGCTGAACGCAGCGACACAGCGCGTGCCGGCCCGCGATCTCTTGCGCGAGGCTGCGTTTTCGGCAGATGTCGGCAGCCGGATCGATGAGTCGGCTCTGCGCGCATTCCTCGTCCGCATGGGCTTCGTCCAAAGCCCTACGGTGATGGAACCGGGCGACTATGCGGTACGCGGTGGTATCATTGACATTTATCCGCCCGGTGATTTGGGGCCTGTGCGTCTTGATCTGTTTGGGGATGTTCTGGATGGCGCTCGGCGCTTTGATCCAGCCACGCAGCGCACCACAGAAAAACTGAGCCGAGTTGAGCTTGCGCCGGTTTCAGAAGTCATTCTGGATGAGGCTGCCGTAACGCGCTTTCGGCAGAATTACCGGCTGGAATTTGGCGCTGCTGGCACCGACGACCCATTGTACGAGGCGATCAGTGCTGGCCGTAAGCATCAGGGGGCCGAACACTGGCTGGCGTTTTTTCATAGCAGTCTCGATACGCTCTTCAACTACGTGCCCGATGCGTCCGTGACGCTGGATGATCAGGTGACCCCTGCGCGTCTGGCCCGCTGGGACAGTGTCGCCGATCAGCATGAAACGCGCCGTCTTGCCATGCAAAATCGCAGCAAGTTGGACAGTGTTTACAAACCCGCACCGCCAGGTGGGCTTTACTTGGATGACGCGGCTTGGTCCGACGCGCTTGAGGGTCGCCGTGTCATCCAGTTCTTCCCGCTTGCGCAAGCGCCGGGGCCGGGTGTGTTGGATGCGGATGGGCGGATCGGTCGCAACTTCGCACCAGAACGCCAGCAGGAAAGCGTCAGCCTGTTTGCCGCGCTGGCCAGTCACGTGCGCAAGCGTATGGAAACTGGTCCGGTTGTCATCGCGAGCTATTCCGAGGGCGCGCGCGAACGGTTGAGCGGTCTGATCGAGGATGAAGGATTGGTCGAAACGGTTCCGATCTCGGACGCGACCCGTATCGGCAAGTCGGGTCTGCATTTGGCGGTCTGGGCGCTGGAGCACGGGTTTGAGGCACCCGGCCTTACGGTGATCTCGGAACAGGATGTCCTCGGCGATCGGCTGATCCGGCAACCGCGCAAGAAACGGCGGGCCGAGAACTTCCTGACCGAAACGCAAAGCCTCAGCCCCGGCGATCTGGTTGTGCACGTGGATCACGGGATCGGGCGTTATCAGGGCATGGAGGTGATCACGGCCGCCGGAGCGGCACATGAATGCCTGCTGTTGGAATACGCCGAGAAATCAAAGCTTTATATGCCGGTGGAAAATATCGAGCTTCTGTCGAAATACGGGCATGAAGAAGGCCTGCTTGATCGGCTTGGCGGCGGTGCGTGGCAGGCCAAGAAAGCCAAGCTCAAAGAACGTATCCGCGAGATGGCGGACAAGCTTATCCGGATTGCGGCGGAACGCGCTTTGCGCAAAGCGCCGGTGCTTGAGCCGCCGCCTGGGGCGTGGGATGCTTTTTCCGCGCGCTTCCCCTACCAGGAAACCGACGATCAGTTGCGCGCTATTGGCGAGGTGATCGACGATCTGACCAGCGGCAACCCGATGGACCGGCTTGTTTGCGGCGATGTTGGTTTCGGTAAGACCGAGGTCGCCATGCGCGCGGCCTTCGTGGCGGCGATGTCAGGTGTGCAGGTGGCCGTGATCGCGCCGACGACGCTGCTGGCGCGGCAGCACTACAAGTCATTTGCGGAACGCTTCCGGGGCTTTCCGATCAATGTGCGCCAGCTTAGTCGGTTTGTCAGCAGCAAGGACGCCAACGACACCCGTGAGGCGATGTCACGCGGCAGTGCGGACATCGTGATTGGCACCCACGCGCTGCTTGCCAAAGCTGTGCGGTTTCAGAACCTTGGTTTGCTGATCATCGACGAAGAACAGCATTTCGGTGTGGCTCACAAAGAGCGGCTAAAGCAGTTGCGCTCGGATGTGCACGTGCTGACCCTGACGGCCACGCCGATCCCACGAACGCTTCAACTGAGCCTTACAGGCGTGCGGGACCTGAGCATCATCGGAACGCCTCCTGTCGACCGCTTGGCGATCCGGACCTATGTCAGCGAATTCGACACGATTACGCTTCGCGAGGCGCTTTTGCGGGAGCATTATCGCGGCGGACAGTCGTTCTACGTCGTGCCGCGGATCAGCGATCTGCCCGAGATCGAGGAATTCCTGAAGGAGCATGTACCAGAGGTCAGCTACGTCATAGGCCACGGACAGCTCGCGGCGGGCGAGCTCGATGAGCGAATGAATGCGTTTTATGATGGCAGGTACGACGTGTTGTTGGCCACGACAATTGTCGAATCCGGACTCGATATCCCGACGGCAAACACCATGATTGTCCATCGCGCAGACATGTTTGGCCTGGCGCAGCTTTACCAAATCCGTGGGCGGGTGGGGCGCTCCAAAACGCGCGCCTACGCGTATCTGACGACCAAACCGCGCGCAAAGCTGACAGCGACTGCTGAAAAACGCCTGCGTGTTCTGGGCAGCCTCGACACACTCGGTGCCGGCTTCACGCTGGCCAGCCAGGATCTTGATATTCGGGGCGCAGGAAACCTTCTGGGTGAGGAACAATCAGGACAGATGCGTGATGTCGGCTTTGAGCTTTACCAATCGATGTTGGAAGAGGCGATTGCCAAGATCAAGTCAGGTCAGATGGAAGGTCTGACTGAAGCGGACGATCAATGGGCGCCACAGATCAATCTGGGTGTGCCTGTCCTGATCCCCGAAGAATACGTTCCAGATCTGGATGTGCGTCTAGGGTTGTACCGCCGTCTCAGTGGGTTGACGACCAAAGTTGAACTTGAGGGTTTCGCGGCCGAGCTGATCGACCGTTTTGGCAAACTGCCCAAGGAGGTTAACACGCTCATGCTGGTCGTGCGGATTAAAGCGATGTGCAAACGTGCAGGGATCGCAAAGCTCGATGGTGGGCCGAAAGGCGCCGTGATCCAGTTTCACAACGACAAGTTCGCCTCGCCCGAGGGGTTGGTCGGGTTCATCCAAGACCAGCGGGGTATGGCAAAGGTCAAGGAAAACAAGATCGTCGTCCGACGCGATTGGAAAACGGATGCGGATAAGATCAAGGGCGCCTTTGCAATTGCCCGCGATCTGGCTGAAAAAGTCATTGCGCGGAAAAAGAAGAAGGCCGGTTAAGCCAGTTCCAATTGCCGCATTCGGTGCATCAAGATCGTCGAGATCAGTGTCATCATCAGGACGGCGGCAATAAGAGGGCGTGGCGTTCCATCAAACAGCATCGCAAGGGGCGAGGCAATAACGGCACCCATGACCGTCGAGATTGCCCCGATCACCGAGGCAGCAATCCCCGCAATATGCCCCATCGGTTGCATTGCGATCGCATTCAGGTTGGCCACCGTCATGCCCGCCTGGAAGAGCACGCCAAACTGCCAGAAGATATAGACGGGAAAGGCGATGCTCGAAGGCTCCCACAACAGGATCAGCGCACTGCTTGAAATGATAAGCTGCGCGACAAGTGCAAGGGTGACCAGCTTGCGCATACCGAAACGCCCGACCAATGCTGCATTTGCAAGGCTGGAAAAACCGGAAGCCAGCGCAATGGCACCGAACCAGTAAGGGAAGCTTTCGGGGCGTTGGAATGTTTCGCTGAATATCGGCTCTACCATCGTCAAAACGCCAAACAGCGTGGCCAGCATCATGGTCTGTGCGAAAATCGACAGCCGAACTATGCGGTGTCCCAGCATCTCTGCCACAGCCGCACCGATGCTGCGCAGCCTGAGCGGGCGACGCTTGTCTTCTGGCAGTGTTTCCTTCAGCCGCAGGCCGAACCAGATGATCAGGATAAGCGCGAACATTACGAAGGCTGCAAAGATCAAACGCCAATGAAAGGCATCTGCGATCAGGGCGCCTATCGCCGGGGCGATTGCGGGGAAAATCAGGAATATCATCATGGCGAGCGACATAATCCTCGCCATATCTCGCCCGCTAAAGAGATCCCTTATGATCGCCAGCGAAACGATGCGTGGACCTGCAGCGCCCAGCCCCTGGACCAAGCGTCCGAACAGCATCCATTCGATCGTTTCGGTGGCCCAGGCAATGACCGCGCCCAGCACGTAAATCGCAAGGCCGCCATAGACCAGGTTCTTACGACCGAACCTGTCCGAAAGTGGCCCCGCAAAGAACGTGCCGACCCCAAGCCCCACAAGGAACAGCGTCAGAATCAAGGGCGCCTGCTGCGGATCGCTGAGCTTCAGGTCTGTCGCGATGTCCGGAAGCACCGGCAGCATTGCGTCAACCGAAAAAGCGATGGTGGCAAACATCATCGCCATCATCGTTATGAATTCTGTCCTTCCAATGGACTGATTTGCCGCAATGGCCAAATTTACCTACTCAAACTGCCCCAGGCGCAATACTCGCACTGACGCCGAACCTATGCTGCTTATGCGGGAATATCAAATGGGGATCAGCGGAATACGAGTGTGTGTCAATTTGGGTCTGCCTGTGCGCCTTCGCGCAGATCCTCAATGACTTTTGCCCATAATTCGGGCGGTTGAGCGCCGGGGACTGCATGCCGCCCGCCCACGATGAAGGTTGGCACCGACGACACACCCATCTCGCGGCTGTGCGAATCGCGGGCCTTGATGTCCTCCGCATCCGCATCGGATGACAGCAGGCGGCGCACGACTGAGGCATCCATCTCGATCGAATCTGCCACATCTGCTAGTACGTCATGGTCCCCGATATCGCGCCCGTCTACGAAATAGGCCCTGAACAACGTCGACACTGCAGCGGTTTGGCGGCCCTCGATCCCGGCCCAGTGGATCAGGCGATGCGCATCAAGCGTGTTTGGGGTGCGCTTCATGGCTTCGAAATCGATCTTGAGGCCAGCCTTCTGCGCGTGTTCGACCACGGGCGTATAGGCCTTGATGGCCCCCTCCTTACCGCCGAACTTGCCTTCGAGATAGGCGCGGCGGTCCATACCATCCGGGGGCATGTCGGGGTTTAGCTGAAACGGGTGCCATTCGATTTCAAACGGATGGTCGGGATGCGCCTCAAGCGCGCGGTCCAGATAGCTTTTGCCGATATAGCACCAGGGGCAGATCGGATCGGACATTATGTCGAGCTTGATCATGACGTGTCTTTCCAATGATCGCGCAGTTTCTTGCGCAGAAGTTTTCCGTTCGCGCCAAGTGGCAGTTCCGGCACATGAATGTAGGCGCGAGGTTGCTTGTAGCGCGCCAGTCTGGATTGGACATAGGCATCAAGTGCATCTGCGTCGAGGGGGGCGGGTCCAGTGTAGAAAGCCGCAATGATCGTCGCATCGGCCTTCTTAGCGACCTCTGCGGCCCCGACACCTGTCAGGCCGGGGAAGTCGTGCAAGGCGGCCTCGACTTCTAGCGGTGAGACACGAAAGCCACCTGCATTCATGATGTCATCGTCCCGCCCCAGATAGGTGATCTGTCCGTCAGCGGCCATCTCTCCCTGATCGCCTGTGCAAAACCAGTCTCCTTGCATGCGTGCTGAAGTTGCCTTTGCATCGTCCAGATATCCCAACATCAACCCTGGATCGTCGCGGTGGACCGCGATCGTGCCTTGTTCTCCGCGCGGTACGGGTCCTTCCGGCCCGACAATAGCAACCTTGCGCCCGATTTGCGGTCTGCCCAAGGCCTCGCCTTGCGCTGCGGCGGCGGGCGCGCCGGAGATGAAGGTCGAACATTCCGACATGCCGTAAGCCTCGAAGATCTGCGTTCCGGTCGCCGCGTTCCAGTCGCGCCGAATCCTTTCAGGTAACTTTTCGCCCGCACTGAGACCGTGGCGCAGGCGAGGCAGGTCGGGCATGTCTTCCGCGCGCAGCATCTGACGATAAACGCCGGGTGCAGCGGCAAAGATGGTCGCCTGATGTTCAGCCAGCAAAGCCGGAAGATCCTGCGGTTTTGTGCCGGGCTCCGGGATCAGGGTGGTGGCCCCAACCGTCCAAGGATCCATCAGTCCCGTGCCCAGCGTATAGGTCCAGTTGAACGCGCCCGCATGCAGAAGCCGGTCGTCCGGGCCCAGACCATACCAGCCGTCAAACATCATCTGTCGCGCCCAGATGGCCCGATGGGCATGCAGAACCGCACGCGGCCGGGCCGATGTGCCCGAGGTGAAGACGATGTAGCCGGGCCTTTCCGGATCACCCATGTGGAAATCCGCCGGAGGCAGGCGCTGCATCCGCCGACAGGCTTCAAGGTTCAGGCATCGCGGGTCCGCGGGGCAAGCGACGCTGGGGTCATGTAGGATCAAAGCGGGGGATATCATCTCGATCATGCCCGCCACTTCATGTTCCGTCAGCGTTGACGAGGTCGGCACCGGAACCATTCCCGAAGCCAAAGCGCCCAGATAGGCCAGCGGAAAGTCGATCGTATTGCCCAGTCGAAGCAGGATGCGGCTTTGCGCGGGCAGGCCCAGATCCTGAAGCCCACGCGCCAAACCCAGAACGGCCCCTTTAAGTTGCGCATAAGTCATCTCTTCCGCGCCGTCTTCGGACAGAACCGCCAGTGCGACCTTGGCAGGTGTCTTGGCACCGGCATTCAAAACATGACTGCAAAGATTGAACGGTGCAGGGCAGGGCGGAAAAGGCCCTTCGTCAAAGATCGAAACCATGCCATTCGCTAGCCCGGCGGGCCATGCGTTGCAAGCATGCCGCCTGCATCCTATAGAACGTAGATGGAGAGCAAAGACCCAAAGACCCTCATACGTTTGGCCCGCGCAGCAGGGCCAACAGATGCGGCAGAACCGCTCGATCTTGGCGCCCGTGTGCGGGAACTGCGTAAAGCGCGCGCGTGGACACTGGAACAGGCGGCAGGTCAGGCCGGGTTGGCCCGTTCGACCCTGTCAAAAATCGAAAACGGCCAGATGTCGCCAACCTATGACGCATTGAAAAAGCTGGCGACTGGGCTTGAGATCTCTGTACCTCAGCTTTTTACGCCACCACAAAAGGAACAGGTCAACGGCCGCATGGTCGTGACCAAATCAGGCGATGGCGCCGCACAGGCCACGACGACCTATGAACACGAGTTGTTGGCGGAAAACCTGACCAAAAAACAGATGCTGCCATACCGCGCTCGGATCCGCGCCCGCAAGCTTGATGAATTCGACGGCTGGGTGCGCCACGATGGGGAAGAGTTCCTCTACGTGCTGACCGGGGTGATTTGTCTATACACGGAGTTCTACGAACCCATCGAGATGCGCCGCGGCGACAGCGCTTACTATGACGCTACGATGGGCCACAATGTCGTGTCGGTCAGCCCTGAAGACGCCAATATCCTCTGGGTAACATCGCTCGCCTAAGACACTGCACGCAACGGCTGCCCGACGCTGCGCGTCAGGATTACGTCATCAATGGCCTCGGTCGCCTCGGTCTCGGTCAGGCCGTGCTTCTCCGAGATATGCCGCGCGAGGCGCGCTTTGTCATCCTTGAGAAACCCGACAGCCGTGTCATCCAGATCCGGGAAGTGTCGCATTAGTTCTTCCTCGGCCAGATGCTTGGTGAGTTCAGTCCAGTTCATGTCACCTCCTCCTGTGATCATGTATGGCGGGCGCCCTGACGGACTCGCTGGCACGAACCGAAGATGACGTAAGGTCACATTCTAGTCAAGGTTGTTTTAGCAACGCCTTAAGTCCGATATGCGAGAAACCTACGGCAAGCAGCTGTGCGATGATAAAAGCAGCAATATGGCCAGGAAAGATGCCTGCAAAAGTGTCGGAAAAGCCCCGGGCAATGGTCACAGCGGGATTTGCAAAGCTGGTGGAAGCCGTGAACCAATAAGCGCCGGTGATGTAAAGCGCAACAAGCGTCGGCACGGTCTCGGGCCGTGACCTAAGACCGCCGAAAATGACGAAAAGCAAGCCGCATGTGGCAAGGATCTCTGACCACCATTGCGCCGGACCGGTGCGGTGCATGGTGGTCGAGCTTTGGAGGACCGGAAGGTCGAACATCAGATGCGTGGCCCAGACCCCGAGTATTCCGCCGACAATCTGCAGAATGACATAACCCCAGGCAGATCTTGCGTTGATCTGCCCGCGCAGAAAGAAGGCCAGCGTGACAGCTGGGTTGAAATGCGCCCCCGAGATCGGCCCGAGGACGGTGATGATCACATAAAGCATGCAGCACGTCGCGATGGCATTGCCTAGAAGCGCTATGGCTGTGTTGCCGTCACTGAGGGTCTGGCCCATTATGCCAGATCCGATAACAGCAATGAGCAACATCGCCGTGCCCAGACCTTCGGCGACAAGTTTCTGGATCATGTGACTTTGCCGACGCGATTGAGATGAAGCGGCAATTCGTGCGCCTCCACCGCCTGAACCGAATGCGCCAGGAACACTTCGGCCCTTTTCATCAGAATGGTGCAGGCTGGACGGAAGGCGCTGTCCCGCTCGACCTCTTCCGCGACAGCTGTATCGTCGTCGCGCCAGTGCTGTCGCATGGGCATGCCGGGCCAGATCGGGCAGGTTTCTTCCGATGCCGATCCGCAAGCTTTGATCACCGCATCCATCATTGGCCCGTCATCGGTTGCAAACCCGTCCTAGCTTCCGGGACGTGTGCTGTCGGTGTCACGGTCTTCGGCTTCCAACAGCTTCTGCGCGTACGGATGTACCGGACCAGCAGGCTGACTGCCTGCAGAATAGGTGCGAACCCAACCGTAGCTGCGTTTATTTACGATATGTTCCAGAGCAATCGACCGAGCGGAATTGCTGGTAAACAAGACAGAAATAGTCATGTTCAGGCCGGTTAAGGGCCTTTTGTAACGGATTGATGACGTTTTCTGGCCGCTCAATCTTCCCACCACCAGACTTCGGGCATGTAGTTCGGCCCGTCCCCATAGATGGGCCAGGTGCCTGGGTGCCTCATCTGCGCCACATGCGCGATCCGACCGCTGGTGAATTGCCAGAACGGGATAACATAGCGGCCCGCTGTCATCACTCTGTCCAGCGCTCGTGTGGCCGCCCGGAAGTCATCCGGCGTCTCGGCGCGCAGCATCTCGTCGATCATTGCATCCACGGCCGTCGATTTGACTCCCATCAGGTTGCGGCTACCCGGTTCATCCGCCGATGCGGACCCCCAATACAGCCGCTGCTCGGTGCCCGGCGATAGCGAAAGCGCTCGGCGGTAGTAGGCCAGATCGAAGTCGAAATTCCCGGTGCGTGATGTAAATTGCGCGTCGTCAACTAGGCTAACCGTTGCGGCGATACCCAGCCGCTCAAGCGTCTGGATGTAGATATCTGCAATCGCCCTATATTCGGTGCTGCCTTGGGGCAGAAGGATTTCCATTTCGAATGCGGTGCCATCTGCATTCCTAAGCACGCCCTCATCTGCGGCCCAGCCCGCTTCCTTTAGCAGCAACGTCGCCCGCCTGAGCCCTTTGCGATTGCGCAGCGAGCCATCCGATTGCGGCAGTGTGTAGCCGTCAAGCGTCTTGGGCAGCAGGTCTTCGGCGAAGGGCGCAAGCAGTTCTGCCACCCGCCCGGAGGCGGGGCCTTCCTGCATCGCCAGAACGGAGTTCGAAAAGTAGGACGTGATCCGCGACTGCGCTCCCCCTGTCAACGTGTCATTGATGTATTCGAAGTTGAAGGCCTGCAGCAGCGCCTCGCGTATGCGCCAATCGTCAAAAGGCGGACGTCGGGTGTTCATGGCAAAACCCGTCATACCCGAAGGTTTCTGATGCGGTATTTCGGTCTTGATGACTTCGCCTGTTTCGATGCGGGGAAAGTTGTATTGGCTGTTCCAGGTTTCCACATTGAATTCCCGTACGGCAGATACGGCGCCCGCCTTGAACGCCTCCAACAAGACATCCGCGTCTGCGTAGAAGTCCAGCCGGATCGCATTAAGGTTATGCGTGCCGCGTCGCACCGGCACATCCGTGCCCCAATAGTCCGGGTTGCGTTGCAATTGCACGAAACGACCTGCTTCGAAGTCGGTAATCGTATAGGGGCCAGAGCCAATGGGGATCTCGGACAGTGGCGCATCGGCAAAGGACTTATCCGCCCATTGCGCCTTTTTCAGGATTGGTCGCAGCCCGGCCAGCAGCGCCAGTTCGCGATTGTCAGACGAAAATGTCAGCCGAACGCTGCGCGGCCCGACCGCCTCGATGCTTTCGATCTGCGCCCAAAGCGCGTGATAGCGCGGATGCCCCTCGGTCCCGAGAACTTCGTAGGACCAGATAACATCTTCGACCGTGACGGGACTGCCATCGGAGAAACGTGTATCTGGGCGCAGGGTAAACTCAACCCATGATCGATCCTCGGTCGTCTCGACCGATTCGGCCAACAGACCATAGAGCGCGAACGGTTCGTCCTGCGACCGGCCCATAAGCGATTCATGCGTGAAGACCGACAATTGCCAGGGCACCGTGCCCTTCAACACGAATGGGTTGAGCGAGTTGAAGCCGCCGGTATTGCCGAGGACGATTGATCCACCCTTGGCCGCATCGGCATTCACATAAGGCAAGGACACAAAATCCGGTGGCAGAGCAGGGGGCCCATACATAGCTATGCCATGCCGCTCCTCGGCCCCGGCCCCCGAGGCCCGGAGAATCAGGACCAAGGCTGTGCAAATGGGCCACAGAATTTCGAAAAATTTAACTGGGATTTTCACTGCAAAGCCTCTCACCCCTTTTTCCATTGGACGATAGACCGTTCTAAGGGTCTACGCATTATGAAACTTTTCCCTTGGACTGGGGCCTGGGATTGCTTATAACAATATTACTGCTCGATAGGTTTCTTGCCTGTATGAAACCTGCCTCAATAACTTAACGCCGG
>ERZ1740067.484-NODE-484-length-31734-cov-6.393983_pt1 | contig 31734 bp, 20 predicted proteins | sample MGYA00581736_ERZ1740067 | MGnify/ENA primary metagenome ERZ1740067 (study PRJEB43018, sample SAMN04849236) | marine metagenome | isolation source: floating plastic debris | place: Pacific Ocean | collected 2008-08-27 | study: EMG produced TPA metagenomics assembly... | reverse complement strand
CTGGCGAACATCCACGGCGTCGACCTCGCCGATGCCACCGACAAGTACTTCGAGCCCGGGCGGGTCGAAGGCGTGAAGGATTAGAAAACCCAGCGGGTCCGAACGCGTTCGGCTTAGCGCATCATCCCACCCATGCCGCCGCCGCTGCCGCCCGCGCCGCTGCCTGTCCGGCTCTGGATCGGGCGATAGACCTCGATGAGCAGCGTGTCGTCATCGGGCTGGCCCTCTCGGAAGCGGTCGAGCTCGGCGAGCATGTAGACCGGCCACGTGCCCAATGCCGGCCCGGCCGCCGTCGCGAGCATCGCCTCGACACCCCGGATGCCGAGCATCTTGCCCGCCTTGTCCCGCGCCTCGGTCGCGCCATCGGTGTATGCGACCATCAGATCGCCGGGCGAAAAACGCAGCGTCCGCGGCTCGGGATCAAAGTCGGCATCGGCGCACGCGCCCAAGACGAACGACGTCGAGTCCAGACGTTCAACCGTGCCATCCGAAGCCCGCAGAAACGCGGGCGGGTGGCCTCCCGATGCGTACGACAACTCGTTGCGCTCGGGGTCTACGCGGATGCAGAGCGCTGTCGCAAAGATCGAGTGACGCGCGAGCGTGAGGTGCACGTAGCGGTTGAGCAGCCGGAGCACCTCGCCCGGGTCCGTGTCGGGGTTCTCGGCGAAGATGCGCTCCATCTCGCCATGCAGGCGATTGACGGTTAGCGCGGCGGGAATGCCGTGGCCCGTGACATCCAGCATCATGAGGTTGAGAACCTCGTCTGCGCCGGAGGCTGTGGGCGTATAGCAGGTGTGCAGGAAGTCGCCACCGATCGCGCTCATGGGTTGGTAGCGGTAGACGTACGACACGCTCCGCCCGTCGACGGGCGGCGGGAACAGCGCCTCGTGGATCTTCCTCGCATCCGCAAGCTCTCGTCGCACGTCGCTGTAGCGCTTGGCGAGGAACCGGACCTTCGACTGGTCGACGCGGCGGGAGTGCCGGGCCCAGCAGATCGCGGTGCCGGGCATGGCGGCGATCGGGCTGAGCACGATCGGGATGAGCTCGTCGATGAACTGGTAGTTGCCGTCGAAGATCGTGTCGTCTTCAACGAGCAGGCGGGACAGGGCGCTGAGAATGAGCAGCGGAATCGCGGGCTGGAGCGCCTGACGCGGCGACCATGGCAGAAAGCACGACGCGATCACGTGCGAGATCATGAAGCCCATCAGCCCGAGCGAGCCCGGAACCTCAGCCACACGGGTGCCGATGTTCATCGTGCCATCGATGAACACGACCCACATCGTCAGTAGCAAGAGCGACCGACCCTCGACCGCGTCGAAGAACACCGCGACAAACGCGACGACGAACACGAGCGTCGCCGCCATCGCGATCGCGATGCTCAACGCGCTCAGCGTTCCTTGATCCTCGGCGAGCATCACGACGCCCGCGCCAAGGAGGGTCGCGACGACGTACAGCCCGCCCACGATGCCCGAGAACCACAGGAACCGCCGACGCAGCAGCGCATTGGTCGCCTCGGCAAACTCCGCGCGGAAGTCGCTCGTAAACGCACCAGAACCCGCAGCCAACCCTGACACCCGTGTGAGCCCTCCTACTTGCTTTGATCGTCGTTGCCTTGGTCGCCACCGCGACGCGCACCGGGCACCCAGAGCACGTCGGCCTTGCCGTCGTCATTCGCCACGCGCGCGAGCACGAAGAGCAGGTCGCTCAGGCGATTCAGATATCGCACCGTCTGCACGTTGACGCCGTCGGGCTCCATCTCGAGAAGTTTTACGGTCACGCGCTCGGCGTGGCGGACGGCGGTGCGCGCCACATGCAGATGCGCCGCCTGCGGCGAGCCGCCGGGCAGAATGAAGCTCGTCAGGGGCTCGAGCCTCCCGTTGTGCTCATCGATGAGATGCTCGAGGCGTTGCACCTGCGCCTCACTTACCCGGAGCGCCGCCCCCTCGGTTTCGCTGCTTGTCCGCGGGATGCACAGGTCGGCGCCAACGTCAAAGAGATCGTTTTGCGTGCCTCGAAGCAGCTCGGCCATCTTGGCGTCGGTCTCTTGGACCGAGCAGATAGCAAGCCCAATCGAGGCGTTTGCCTCGTCGACCGAGCCGTAGGCCTCGACGCGAGGGTGATTCTTCGCCACGCGGTCGCCGGTGCCGAGGCCCGTGGAGCCGTCGTCGCCGGTGCGTGTGTAGATCTTGTTGAGCTTGACCATGCGTGCCCCTGGGCGTGCGATTTACAAATTGTCGGCATCCGGCCAAAGCCGGGTACAGTGCCGCGTGCGCGAGCATACCGAAAGGTGCCAAGGCCGCTGCCGATCCAGTCCGAATCCCAGCCCGAATCGGCACCGCCCGATCTCCCGAGCATCCGGGGGCGTCGTTCGATTTGGACGCAGCGAAATGCACCCATCGGACTCGAGGCCGAGCCGCGCACCACGCTTGCCGCGCGCATCCTCGCCGCACGCGGCTTCGCAACCGACGGCCAGATCGACGCCTTCCTCAACTCCACACTCCGCGATCTGCACGACCCCTCACTCATCCCCGATCTGGATCGCGCCGCCCAGCGCCTGCTCGATGCCCTGAGCAACAGCGAACCGATCGCGATCTACGGCGACTACGACGTCGACGGCATCACCGCCACGACGATCCTCTACCACACCTTCAAAACGCTCTCGCCGGACGCCCCAATCCGCACGTACATCCCCCACCGCCTCGATGAGGGCTACGGGCTCAACGCCGCGGCGCTGACCGATCTCGCCGGCGAGGGCGTGCGCGTGGTCGTCAGTGTCGACTGCGGCATCACGGCGATCGAGCCAGCACGCGCTGCCAAAGACGCGGGCCTCGACCTGATCATCACCGACCACCACAACCCGCCCGAGCGCATCGAGGACCTGCCCGATGCCTTTGCCGTCGTGCACCCGCGTCGGCCGGACTCGGCGTACCCGTTCGACGAGCTCTGCGGCGCGGGCGTCGCGTACAAGCTCGCGTGGCGGCTCGCGACGCTCGCCTCGGGCGACGGACGGGCGACGCCCGCGATGCGTGAGGTGCTGATTGACTTGCTCGCGCCTGCGGCACTTGGCGCGATCGCCGATGTTGTGCCGCTGGTCGATGAGAACCGTGTGATCACCCGCTTCGGCCTGAGCCGCGTGCGCGGCTCGCGCATCGAGGGCATCGCGGCGCTTGTTGCCGAGGCGGGGCTCGACGGGGAGGACATCGACGCCGAGGCAGTGGGCTTCAGGCTCGCACCCCGGCTCAACGCGTGCGGCCGGATGGGCCACGCCGCGAGCGCCGTCGAGCTGCTCACGACCGCGACGGGCGACCGGGCGGCGGCGATCGCGGCGGAGCTGAACGAACAGAACAACCAGCGCCGCGCGACCGAGCGGCGCATCGCGGAACAAGCCCAGGAGATGGCCGAGGCCGCGGGCATGCTCGAGCCTGGGCACCGAGCGATCGTGCTCGCCCATCCCGAGTGGCACCCGGGCGTGGTGGGCATCGTCTGCTCGCGGCTCGTCGAGCGGCACCATCGGCCGGTGATTCTCATGCAAAACCAGGGCGAGCAGTGCGCTGGCAGCGGGCGGTCGGTCGACTGCTACAACCTCCACGCCGGACTCGTGTCGTGCGCCGAGCACCTGACCACTTTCGGCGGACACGACATGGCGGCCGGCCTGAAGCTCGATCGCGCGAACCTCGATGCATTCACAGCCGCCTTCGTCGCGCACGCGAACGCGCATTTGACCGAGGCCGATCTGGTCGGGAGATCTGCCTTTGACTGCGACGCACGCATCGCCGAGCTCTCGCTCGACGCGGTCCGCGAACTGGCGAGGCTTGGCCCCTTCGGACGCGGCAACCCGCGCGTCCGCCTGGTCATCCGTGGCGCGACACTCAACCAGTCGCCGAAGCGAATGGGCAACGAGGGCAAGCACGCCCAGCTCTGGCTCGGCCAAGACGGCGCAGCGATGCGCTGTGTCGCGTGGAATCAGGGCGACCTCGCCGACGACTTCCGCGGCGGCGACATGGTCGACGCGCTCGTCATGCCGCAGATCTCGCGGTGGAACGGGAACACGCGCGTGGAATGCGAAATCGCCGACCTGAGGCCGGCGACTCCGTAAGTTGCTTCGCGTTCGTGCCCGCGTGGTGTGTCAGCGGGGGAGATCTGTCGAGCGGGTGATCAATCGACTGGCACGGTGGCGAACGCACCGGACTGCAGTCGGCCGAGCATCGCAAGGGCGTTGGGGTTGCCCGGCTCGATGTCGAGCGCCTTCGCGAGCGATTGCTTCGCTTCGTCGAACCGCCCGAGGTCTTCGAGAATCATGCTGCGAAAGGTGAGTGCCATCACGTCTGTCGGCTCGCGGTCGATCGCGTTGCTGATCGTGTCCAGCGCAGCGAGTGAGTTGCCCCGGCGGTGGTGCCAAAGCGACATGAGCGTGTGGCCCTCGGCACGCTGGGGCGCGAGCGCCATCACGCGTGTCGCGGCAAGGCGAAGACGGTTGTCATCACGCAGCGCGAACGCGACCTTGCCAAGCCCGGCCCACGCCTCAACGTCGGCTGCGCCCGCAGTGTCCTCGGTGAGCGACACGTACAGATCACGCGCCTCAACGGGACGCTTGAGCGCCACAAGGCACCGAGCTCGCATGTGCTCGAGGTCGCGACGCTCTTGGCCAGGCTCAAGATCAGCCAGCAACTGGCTGAGGTTGTACTCGGCCTCACCGAACCGCTCGGTGAGCACCTGAGCCCGGACGAGGTCTTCGATGATCGCGTTGTCGTCCGGCGCGAGCAGGCGTGCCTCGTTGAAGAGCTCCACGGCCTGCTCGTTGCGATCGGTCATCAGCGAGATGTGCCCGAGCGTCTGCCGGACGCCCGGGTTGTGCTGGAACTGCTCGTTCCGCGAGAGCAGGAACTCCTTGGCCTCATCGATCCGGCCCAGGTCGATCATCGCCTCTGCGGCCGCGATCGCGTACTGCGCCTTGCCGTCGTCGAGCTCCGCTGCCTTCATGAAGTGCTCGAGCGCTTGCTTACGCTTCACGATCCGCTCGAAGACGATGCCCTGGTAGTAGTACGCGTCGACGAACTCCTCATCGTGCACGAGCGCTTCCTCGAACGACTCGAGCGCGCCATCCATCCGGCCCATCTCAAGCAAGATGCGCCCGCGGAGCACGTGGCTCTTGGGCACGTCGTCGTTGAGCGCGATCGAGATCTCGGCCTTCTTCAGGGCCTTGTCCAGGTCGCCGGCGAGGTAGGACTGCCGGGCGAGCTCCCACTCGGTGCCCGACTTCATCTCGGCCATCCGCTCCTCGGCCCGATTGATGCCTTCGGTGGTGTAGTTGCCGTGGCCCTTGCATCCCGAGAGCCCGAAGGCGGCACCAGCGGCGATGGCGAGTCCGAGAATCTTCCGTGTCTGTGCGCGTGTCATACGTTCGTCCCTCTTTGTGGCAAAAAGGCCCGAAGGCCTTGTTGCTCGTTGCGGGTTGTGTTGGATCAGCATCCGACGTGGGCCGGGCCGGGTGTCCGCCGAGTTAACGGCGGCTACGGCCTTCGGTGGGCGCCGAGGTGATCGTCGGCTCGAAGTTCTCGGCCGTTGAGCTCGGGTTGCTAAATCCACCGCCATTCACGCGGCCATCGCTGATGACTCCCGTGCCTTGGGGGATGCGCTTCGCGTCGTTGATGCTGCGAACGCCGTTGTTGAAGTAGTACGTGTCCGCGCCATTGAAGCGATTGACCACAGCCCGCGAGGTCGGCATGTTGCCGGGCTCAACCGAGCGGATAAACGCGGGGTTCACACCCTCGGGGTAGGTCTGCTGCATCGCGTCAAAGCTGTTGCCAGCCTGGGCGAACGCCGCGGCGAGGGCGTGGATGTCCGCCTCGTTGAAGTCGTTCTCGTGGAACCAGCTGGCGTCGAAGCTGCCGGTATCAAAGGCGGTCGTCGTGCTGGCCCGGCTGCCCTCGAACCTCACGGGCGTGTTGCCCGACGTGCTGGGGCGATAGATGTTTCGCGACTTGCTGGCGAGGTTGGGCACCTCGAAGCCCTGGCCCTGCGGGGCCGCGAAGCTGCTGGGTGTCGCGGTTTCGCCCCAGCTCATGCCACCGCTTTGGGTATCGAACTGGGCATTCGCCGGCTGGCTCGCGGGTGCATTCCAGCCATTGGCGTTGGCGCCGGTCTGCCATGGGCTCTCGTAGCTGCTGGTCTGGCTCGGGCCGGAGGGCGAGCGTGAGCGGCGGGACCGCTCACCGCGACGCGAGTTGCTCGAGTTGTTCTCTTGCCAGTCGCTGTTGTTGGCAAAGTTGCTGTTGGAAGAGCTGGAGCTGTTGGTGTTGACGTTGCCGGAGAACGCCGTGTCGCCGTAAGCCGGGTTGTTGGCGATGCCGGTACTGCCGCCCGAGGTCGACGCCGAGTTGTTGGCCGCGAGCTGCCAGGGCTCGACGGCGGTGTTCTGCGGGGCCGCAGAGATGCTCTCACGCTGACGGCGAGCGCTTTCGTCGCCCACGATGTCCTCGAGCATGCTCGTCGAGGGCCAGAGCGAGGCCTTGCCCATCAAGCGCTCACGCAGACCCACGGCCTGCGGGAACTGGGGCTTGAGTGCCAGAGCACGCTGGACCTTGTGCAACGCCTTGTCGGTGTTGCCCTCGGCAGCGAGACGCTCGGCCTCAACCAGCAGCTGCGAAGCCTGCTTCTCGCGGCTGAAGGGAAGAAGCCCCTCGCGAGCGCCGGCCCGGGCGTTGTCGACGAAGTCCATGCCCTTCTCGCCAGCGGCGAGCAGGAACTCATCGTTCACGATCGTGGGCGTGATCATGAAGATGATCTCTGAACGATTGACGCTGTCGTCATTACCGCGGAAGGCCGCGCCGACGAGCGGAATGTCGCCGAAGAACGGCACCTGGCGGCGGTCGGACTGGGTCGTCTCGCGGAACAGGCCGCCGAGCACGATCGTGTTGCCATCGCGGACCATCACGTTTGTCGAGAGCTCGTTGGTGATCTCGTCGGGAATGGTCACCGCGGCACCCGTCGCGTCGGTCACGTTGCGGATCTCCGCCTCCGAGACCTGCGGCTTGAGCTCCATGCGGATGAAGCCCTCGTTGGTCACGAACGGACGGAAGTACAGCTGCGTGCCCGTGGCGAGGAACTCGACGGTCTGGGTCGTTGCCGTATCGGTCGACGTCGTGTTCAGGTAGCCGACCTTGCGACCCACGAGCACGCGGGCGGGTTGACGGTTGAGCGAGAGAATCTTCGGGTTCGAGAGGATCGTCGTGTCCGACACCTCATCGAGCAGCTTCAGGAAAATCGCGGCATCTTCCGCAATGATCGCCGCCTTGAATGTGCCCGGGCCCGCGGTGTTGCCCGCCGTCGAGCTGATCGCCCGGCCGATGTTGTCCGCTGGCAACTGGATCGGCGTGGTGCTGCCGCCCTCAAGACGCGAGCCCTGGCCGTTGATCAGGCCGTCGGCCGCGCGAAGCGGACCGCCGATGCCGACGAAGTCGCCGAAGTTGATGTCAGCAATCAGCGAGAAGTCGACGCCGAACGCGTTGGCCTCGTTGAGCGAGGTCTGCAAGATCGTCGCCTCGACGAGAACCTGCTGCGGGCGGGTGTCGAGCTCGCCAAGGAGACGCTGGATCTCCTCACCATTCTCAGGATAGTCGTGCACGAAGATCGTGGCAACGAGCACCAACTCGTCGGCACCGGTGGGCGCCGACTCGGGGATGTTGAAGGTTGCTGTGACGCCGTTGGTCGTCATGGTGCCGCCCGCCGAGAGCAGGGGCGTTGCGAACGCGGCCGCGTCGGTCGCGTTGAGGTAGTTCATTCGAATCACCTGCGTCTCGCGGGCCCGGTTGGCCTGCTCGATCTGCTCGAGTTCCTCGAGCGTGTAGACGTAGATGAAGTTGCCGCGCTCGACGTAGCCGTAGCCGTTCACGTTGAGGATCGCGTCGAGCGCCTCGTAGAACGTCACGCCGTACAGGTTGGCGGTGATCGATGCGGCGACCTGCCGGCTGGCAACGATGTTGCGCTGGCTCTGGATCGAGAGCATCTGCAGCACGTTGGCCAGGTCCTCGTCGGAGACGTGCAGATCAACGAGGAAGTTCTCGTCGATCGAGACATCGCCGCCAAACTCGCCCGAGCCCGAGTCGAACTCATCGTCGGCGAAGGCATCTTGGCTGTCGCCGCCCGCCGACTGGAGCGCCTCAACCGCGCCGTCGAGCAGCGAACGCTGCTGATCGGAGAGCTGTGCGAGGCTGACGGAGCTGCCCGCGACGAGCGCGATGGCTGCCGCGGTGATCCGGCCGGTGCGAACAAATGCCGGTGTGTCAATGTGATGCGTGATGCTCATTGCATATCCCCGTTACGGCTCGTTACGACGAGACTTCGACTCTGTGGTTGTGTCAACTGCCAGACCGACTCGCACGCCAATTCGAAACGTGCCCGTCACACTGGGTCGGATGCGCCCGACTCGGAAAGACTTGTCGGCCGTGTGGTCTGGCAACTTTGCACCGTCCGAAGATCGACGCGCACACAAACGGGGCACCGACCGCTACAGCCAGAAACCGGTCCGAGAACTTCCGAGGTCAGCCGAGATCACACATCGCGCACGACAAGACGGCATGCAACAGCACGCCGCGCACGCGAACATCGAGTTTCAGTCATTCGGAGTCTTTTGCCGTGGACTGATCAACGCGTGCACCGCCCGCATCGCTCGGCGAGCCCTGCACCGCGGCCGTGCTTTCGGGATCGGCATCGATTCGTGCCTCGGGCACCGCGTACGCGGATCGCGGAAGTCCGCTGACCAGCCGCAGCTTTGACCAGATCAGCATCCCAGCCGTTGCGCCGATGAACGCGAACGCGACCCAGGGTCGCGACGCGCCGAGCAGCGAGCGTTTGCGGGACGGACGAGGTGTTTCGCTCACTCGCCTTCGCCTTCGACGGGCTCTTCCTCTTCGGGCTCGTCCTCACCGATGAGCGTCCGCGTGGTCGTGATGCGGCCTGTGAACGACTCGACACGGATGTCAAAGTCGTGGAATTGCCCACGGATGGTCACGTTGCCGCCGCTGCTCGGGGTCGACTCGCCGACCGCGATCACGGGCGCGCCCATCTCGTCAAAGACCAGAACGTTGCCCGTGCCGTCGAAGGTCGCGCCGGTCATGAACGTCGTGCCGAATTCGGCTTGGTCGAGGTCGACGATATAGCGGTTGCCGCCGCCGTAGTGGTCGAAGAGCACGTCGTTATCAATATCGATGGTCGATCCGAGCACGGCACACACGCGGTAGCTGTTGGTCGCGGTGTCGAAGATGACCGCCCGGGCCTGCTGGGCCGCGACCGCGTCGCCCTGGGCAAACATGATGTCAGAAACAACACTCCGCACCGCACCCTGCGTCCGAAGCACGCCGGCCTGGTCCATCGACGGGATCACCATCGCGCCCGCGATGCCCATGACGGTCACCACGACCAGGATCTCGAGCAAGGTGTACCCTCGGCGGGCACGTGCTGCAACAAACGTCTTGGTTCGTGCGGTGGTCATCGAGAGACTCCCCGTCCAACTGCGTACGCAGCGCGAGCGGTGTTCCAAAGCCCAGCGAGACGCGCTAGGCACCAACCCCCCACCTCGGTCGGCCCGTTCGACGATAGGGCAATTCGAACGACCCGCCGGCGTATCAGTCGGTGACGGCGACGCGAACCTCGACGCCGTCGGCGATGCGCGTCTCGATCTTGCCGATCTGTGCCGTCAGGCGATCGAGCTTCGTGATGATCTCTTTGCGCTGCGTCGAAGCGCTCACGAGCCCCGTCTTGCCCTTGGCCTGATCGGACTGGGCCGCCACAGCCTCGGAAGCCCCGGGCGCACCGATGGTGTCGACCGTCAGCGCGACGAGGCAGACGGCGATCACGCCGAGGGCCACACGCGTGAAGCGATCCGGACGGGACTGCGCCGACTGGGCCAGCAACGATTCGGGAAGTGCGCTCATTGATGAAACATCGGTTCCGCCGTGTCCCCACGCGAGGCGAACCGGACGTTTTCTCTCGACCGCACGCGGGTTGTGCCGCCAGCGGCACATCACCGTGCGAACGCCTCCCAAAAAGACGACCAGCCCCCGTGAGGAGGCCGGTCGCATTCAGATCAGGTCAGAAGGGTTGGGGGGTTTAGCCCTCCTCCTCTTCCTCCTCCTCTTCCTCGGCGTTGGGGTCGAAGAAGTCGAGGGTGCCAACACCCGTGTCCTCATCGATGTCCCAGAACCATGCGGTGGCGCCACCAGTCGCTCCAACACTCGTCTGCTGTTCTGGCGTGCCGGAGAAGAGCGGGTTGCGGGGCGCCGCTTTGATGTACCCGCCGTTGACGAGGTCAGTCCACATGGTGGCGACGTTGGGATACGAGCCGTTGTTGCGGGCGCGGTAGAGCTCGAGCTGGTTCTCGAGGGTCCGCTGCTGCGTCACGACGTTGCCGTTGCGGGCCTCGTCGGCAGCATTGGTGAACTGCGGGACGACGATCGCGGCGAGAATGCCGAGGATCACCACGACGATCAGAATTTCGACCAGGGTGAAGGCTTGGTTGCGCCTTCCGTTTCGTGCTGCACGCATGAATCAGACTCCTTCGACACACAGTGTCATGCTCGCGAGTTGTGAGCGGCCGACCAAGGCCGCGAAACACTCAGGGTTTAAGGGGGCCCGCCAACAGGCCGGCCCACACTTCCACCATCGGATTCACTCCGAGCACGGGTGAGCATTGCGCACAGGCCGAGTACGGCCCGGCGCACGCCTGTACCGCCTGCGCACGTGAGAACGCGCCCGATGTCGGACATCGGCGCGAACACGCGTGGAATTCACGGGTTATCGAACGACCGGCCTACAACCCCGGCTTAGTCGCTGGTGAGCAACGGCAGCAGCCGTTGGTTGGAAAGCCCCATGGCCCCCACCGCCGCTGCAGCCGCGGTCGCCTCGGCGTCGTCGCCCGTGCGGGCAACATCGAGCAGGCGGTCGACCTGAGCGGGAGCGAGCTGGTTACCCGACCGCTTGGCGCTGGTCGCCAGGTGCCGAAGCAACGCCACGCGATCACGCCCCGAGGAGGTCAGCGCCGCGTCAGCGATCGCGACCTGGGCACGGGCGTCGTCGATGAGCGCGAGCACCTCGGCCACGCGGATGCGCAGCGAGCCGTCGTAGCGGTTGAGAGCACCAATCAGCGGCAGCGTGCCGTCGACAGCGGCGAGCACGGTGCTCTCGGAGATCGCCAGATCGCGAAGCGTCGCGATCGAGCGCTCGGCGTACAGGCGTGCCTCGGCATCCGAGCTCGGCCCGCCGGACGCGGACTCGACGAGCGAGACGATCGATCGCCCGAGCTGGGCTGCCGAGACACCCTCCTTGCGGAGCGTGATGGTCTGGTCGGTCTCGTAGGCCCGCCACGAACGCTCGTAGCCGAGCGCATCGACGATGCCGAGGATCGGCGTCGCCGCGAGCTTGGGCACGTTGCGGATCTGCGCGATCATGCCTCGGGCCTGGTCGGTCGGCATCGCAACGACCGCGAGATCGACCGCAGCGAGTTCGGCGATCGCTGCTTCCACATCGCCCGCCGTCCGCCCCTGCGGCAGGACGCTGTAGCCCTGGTTCTCGAGAATCTGACGCAGCGCCTGATACCGCTCGGCATCGCGAGCAATCACGATCGCGTGCCGGGCGTCGGCGTTCTGCACGCCCGCTGCCAGAATCGGCACGACCCGTTCGGAGCCGGCGAACGACTCGGTCGGTTGCGCCGAGCCCAGTGCGAGCGCTGCTTCGATCTGCACGCGGCGGTTGGGGTACCGCAGCGCCTCGGTCAGCGGGCGGGCATCGCCCAAGCCGGACCAGAGCTGCCGGCCGCCCGCGATCCGCGCGAGGCCCGCAATCGCCCGGCGGGCGAGGGGCGTGTCGCGATCGGCGGTCGCCCGGGCGAGGACCATCTGCAACGGGCGGACGCCAGCGGCAATGCCGAAGTACTCCGCGTCGCGGCGGTCGCTCGGGTAGGTCGGGTTCTCGTAGCCCTCAGCGCTGTCGATCTCGCGCGAGTGGTTCGCCGCGACCCAGAGGGCAATGACCGACGGGTCGGCCGAGCCTATCGACAGGGCACGCTCGGCCGATCGCATCGCCATCGCCTCATGGAAGACCTCCGTGCGAACGGGCAGGGGCACAAGGCCGGCCCCGGCGTCGTAGTCCCAAACGAGCTGGAAGTCCTCACCCGGGAACGAGGTCAGGTCCTCACGCTCGGCGTAGTAGCCCTCGGCGAGCGTGGCGTAAAGATTGGCCGGATCGCTCGCACCGCTGCCGACGCCGAGCCGCTCGAGTGCGCGGTCGGCCGCACTGTCGACCGCGGGCACGCTCGACTGCGCTTTGACCAACGCGATCGCCGGAGCCGACGCCCGGTAGGGAATCAGCCCAAGCGTCTCGATGACCTGCTCCTGCTGGGCTGCGCCGAGATCGGGTAGCGCCTCGGACAGCGGCGCGACGGCTTGGCGTCCCATATCCACAAGCACGCCCCGCGCCTCGGCGCGAAGCAGCGGCTGCTCGATCTGCAGGAGCGCTTCCAGCAGCTGGGGCACGGCGTACTCGCCGGCCTCGATCAGACGCTCGCGGGCAAGCCGCTTGCCGCGAAGGTTGCCCGTCAGCAGCTCGATGTTCTTTTCGATCTCCTCGGCGTTGCGTGCCCGATCGAGCTTGCCGCGTTGGTAGAGGGCAGCGAGGTCGGCCGCAGTGTCTCCAAGCTCGCCGACGCCATCTCGGCGTGCGACGCGGGCGACCGCATCGGTGAAGCGGGCGAGCTCGCCCGAGTCGTCGACCATCTGCGTGAACTGCTCGGCGGTCATGCCGCTGGAGAGAAGTTGCTGGCCGAGTGCGTTGGCGATGTCGTGCCGGGCGATGAGCACGAAGTGGACAAAGTCCTGGAGCGTCTCAAGCTCGGACCGCTCAGCCAAGGCCCGCTCGGCGGCGGCATCTTGGGCGACGGCCGTCGGCGCGATGGCGGCGACCGGGGCTGCCACAGCGGCCGCGGCGAGCAGCCGGGCAAGAGGAGTGCGAAGGGCAGGCCTGGTTGAGGCGGGGATGGCGTAGGCGGGGGTGGTTCGCACCGGGCAACTCCTAGGGCGATGGCAGCGTGCAGCACGCGGCGGTTCTCAGACCGCCGGACCGTGGGCACCGGCGACGATGGACAGCACCCCTGCCAACCGCGGCAGCGGGCCCCATCGGGCGGGTCGCACTGTATCGGAGGGCTGTTCCGGGCGTCAATCCGGAGGGGTCACCAAACGCATGCCGACCCCACCGCCGACAGGCACCCGAACCCGCGCGGGCAACGCCGCGCGGCCGATTCGGGCACGCAGGGGTGTCTGCGGGCATGGATCGGGTCACGCCCGATCTCGGGAGCCCTTGGAGACTATTTCTCCAGAACATGTCTTCCAGCCGGATTCTCCCGTCCCACGCGTCAAGACGCGCCTCGGACGGACCGATCACCACCTCGGCAAGAGGCCACTGACCCCGGGCGCACCGCGCGGACGCCCACCCTCCATTCGTGCCGAGGAATCCCGTATGTCGCTCGACAACAAAGACGTCCTGACGACCGGCGAGGTCGCCAAGATCTGCAACGTTGCCCCGCGCACCGTGTCGAAGTGGTTCGACTCGGGCCAGCTCGCGGGTTACCGCATCCCCGGCTCGAAAGACCGGCGGATCCCCGTCAACGAGCTCGTCAAGTTCATGAAGAAGCACAACATCCCGCTGGATGGCGTGACCTCGGGGCGCACCCGCGTGCTCGTGGTCGACGACGAGCAGGAAGTTGTTGACGTGCTGACCAAGGTGCTCGGCGAGCAGACCTCCTACGAGGTCCACTCGGCGACCAGCGGCTTCCAGGCCGGCATGGAGTGCGAGCGACTCCGCCCGCACGTCGTCCTCCTCGATCTGCACCTCGATGACATGGACGGCCGAGAGATCGCCGCGTTCATCCAGTCCAGCGAGCACCTGACGATGACGCGCATCATCGGCATGAGCGGCAAGCTCACCGACGGGCAAGCCATGGGCCTCCGCTCGGCCGGCTTCGACTCGTTCCTCCGCAAGCCCTTCCAGGTCCGGCAAGTCGTCGAGGCGATCGAGCAGGCGTCGAGCCTCGTGCACTAGAGAGCACAGAAAAACAACCCACCCGCAAGCACAACGCCGACCCGGCAATGCCAGGTCGGCGTTGTTCATTTCACGAGTTGGCGATGCACTTTGGATGCACCATGCCGGCCGTCTTACTTCACCTCGCCCATGATCCGCGCGAGAATGTCGCGCGCGGCGCCGAGGTCTCTGCGATCGATCATCTCCGTCACGGTGTGGATGTAGCGCGTGCCGACGGTGATGCCCACCGCCCGCGCGCCGGCCGCGGCCTGCTGCGCCGCAGCGCCGTCCTGCCCGCCCGCGGCAAGGATCGTCCGCTGGTAGGTGATCCGGTGCTTCTTGGCGAGCTTCTCGACCTCGGTGACCAGGCCGTGGTCGGAGATGAACGAGCCGTCCTTGATGTGCAGGCCGAAGCCCTTGCCGTGGGTCGTGACCGCCTCGGCCTTGGGCACGCCGGGCGTGTCGCACGCGAGCGTCACATCGATGCCGATGCCGATGTCGGGCTTGACCGCGAACGACGCGGTCTTCGCGCCGCGCAGGCCGACCTCTTCCTGCGTCGTAAACGCAACAACGATCTCGTTGGCGTGGCCGATGCCCAGACGGTCGAGCTCACGCACCGACTCGATGCCGAGCCAGCACGCCACGCGGTTGTCCATCGCCTTCGACACAAGCTTGTCGCCCATCTCGACGTACGGCTCGTGCATCACGACGTAGTCCCCGATCTGGAAGTGCTTGTTCACGTCACGCGCCGACATGCCCGTGTCGACGAAGAACTCCTTGACCTCGGGCACCTTGGTGCGCTCGTCGGGCGACGATATGTGGATCGGTCGCCCGCCGGGGTTCATCACGCCGACGTGGTCGCCCGACTCGCCGCAAACCAGCACGCGGCGCGAAAAGAGGTTCCGTGCGTCGAAGCCGCCCGCGGGGTTCAGGAAGAGGTACCCATTGTCGTCGATCGACGAGATGTAGAAACCGATTTCGTCCATGTGGCAGAGCAGCATGGTCGACTTCGGGGCGGTCTTGCTCGTGATCTTCTTGCCACCCTTGGCCCGAGGCGCGCGACGGCAGATCAGCGAGCCCATCGCGTCGGTGTCGATGCTGTCGAAGAGGCCCTTGACCTCTTTGGTGATGAGCTCTCGGACGCGCTCCTCGCGCCCCGGGACGCCCGGCGTCTCGCACAGACGCTTCAGCAGATCGGTATTCAGGGCGGCGGATTTGCCAGCGGTCTTGGAAGTCGGGGTCTTCGCGGTGCTCGAGCGTTGGGCCACGTTGTTGTCTCCTCGCGGTTGCGACAGCAATAGGGTTGCGTTCATCCCCGCCGCATGGGCAGGGCCCACAAGCCTATCCAGAGCAGCCGCGTAGCATCGACCGCCATCTGCACACGCACCACCACCCGGAAGGACACCGCCCGTGGCGATCCCAAGCCCGCTCCGCCAGACCTGGATCGATCTCGGCGCCTCGCTCCTTCTCTACGGACCACCCGAGCTTGGCGTCGAGCTGACCGAGACCCTCGGCGACATCGAGCGGGAGTACGCGGCCATCCGCAAGGCGTGCGTGCTGATGGATCGGCCGGATCGCGCAGTCGTCCGCATCACCGGGGACGACCGAATCGAGCTGCTCAACCGGATGCTCACCCAAGAGCTCAAGGACGTGCCGACGGGCAGCGTCCGGCGGTCGTTCTGGCTCAACCGCAAGGGCCGAATCGTCGCCGACCTGCGCCTGCTCATCGCCGATGACCACATCCTCGTCGACCTCGACGCGCACTCGGTCGGCACCTTCGTCGAGTCGCTTGGCGCGTTCATCATCGCCGACGACGTCACACTGACCGACGCGACCGGTGACTACCACCGCCTCACGCTTGCGGGCCCCACCGCTGCCGACTTGCTCGGCGAGGTCACCGCTGGCGCCGCGATGCCCGAGGTCGACCATGCCGTGGCCACGACCATCGCTGGCGTTGCCGTTCACATCGACCGCTGGGATTGGACCGCCTCGCCCGGCTTCGAGCTGTGGTGCCCGGCCGACGGCGCTCCCGCGGTCGCCGACGCGCTGCTCGCCGCGCGCGTCGACCCCGAAGCCGAAATCCCGAGCGAGCTCGCGCAGCGCATCAAGCTGCGGCCCGCGGGGTGGTTCGCGATGAACATCGCGCGTGTCGAGGCGGGCACGCCGCTGATGCATCTGGATTTCACGAACGAGAGCCTGCCCGCCGAGACCGGCGTGCTGCACGACCGCGTCGATTTCAAGAAGGGCTGTTACCTCGGCCAAGAGGTTGTTGCGCGGATGGACTCACTCGGGCATCCGAAGCAGACTCTGGCCGCACTGCGCCTGACCGGACAAGCGATGCGTGATGAGGATGGCCAGCCGCGTCAGCCCGTCGGCGGCGCGCCGATTCTCGACGCCCCCACGACCGCTGCCAAACAGGTTGGCGCGGTGACTTCATCGGTCGTCAGCCCGATGCTCGGCGCCGAGCCGATCGCGCTCGCGGTTGTGCGATGGGGAAGCCACGAGCCCGGCACAACGCTGCACGTGATCGCCGAGGGCGTCGCGGTTGAAGCGACGGTGCAAGAGCACCTCGCCTTCTGGACGCCGGCCTAGCAGCGAACCCGGTCCCTGAGCTCAATCACCGAGCCGCGACGGATCGGGCCTGCGGTAGATCGCCTCGATGTCGTTGCCAACACGCTTGAGGCGTGCCAGTTCATACGCCCGCCCGCTCGCGAGACTCGCTGCGACCCGTCCCGAGATCACACTCCGCGCAAGCTCGTCGCCGAGCAAGAGCGGCGCGGTGTAAATGTACGCCTCATCCACCAAGTCCTGCTCGATAAACGCGCCGAGCAAGCCGGGGCCGGCCTCGACCATGACGTTGGACGCGTCGTACTGCTCGACGAGGAACCGCATGAGCAGCGAAAGATCAACCCCGCCCGGGCCCTGCGGCACACCCGCGATCGTCACCCCCGCCGACTCGAGCGCTTCGCGACGGTCGGCCGTGATCGTCGCGCGCGTGTACACCTTGTCGCACGCCACGACCGTTGGCACCTCGCTCGCCGTCTTCACCAACGCGCAGTCGAGCGGGATATCCAGATCGCGATCGACCACAACACGCACCGGCACTCGCCGAACGCGCCGGACATCGCGCGGCGTCAGCATCGGATCATCGGCAAAGACAGTCCCCACACCCGTCACCACGGCATCGCACCGCCCGCGCAATCGATGCACACGCTTGCGAGACTGCCCCGACGAAATCCACTTGCTCTCGCCCGAGCGCGTCGCGATCCGGCCGTCAAGCGTTTGCGCCCACTTCGCGATCACCCAGGGCAAGCCGGTCCGCACACGCTTCAGCCACGGATCCGCGACGGCCAGCGCCATGGCGCTCGCGCTCGACCACGCGACTTCGACGCCCGCAGCCGTGAGCACGCCCGCGCCGCCCCTCGAGATGTCACCCGGATCCGCCCGAGCGATCACGACACGCGCGATGCCCGCGTCGAGCAGCGCCTCGGTACAGGGCGGCTGCTTGCCATGGTGCACGCAGGGCTCGAGCGTGACGTACGCGGTCGCACCTGCTGGATCATGCCCCACGCGCACGCACGCGGCGAGCGCCTCGCGCTCCGCGTGCAAATCGCCGAATCGGCGATGGTGCCCGATGCCGAGCACCGTGCCGCGTTGCGCGATGACGCAACCGACCAGCGGGTTCGGCTCGACATGGCCCATGCCCCGCAGCGCTGCGCGTGCAGCAAGGTCGAGCATGCGCTTCTCGAGCCGGAGGTCGTGTTGGGTCTGCGTGCTGGTCATGCCAGGCGGACCATAGCCCGGCGTTCCTCGGGCGTGACGGCGTCGCCCGCGTCGCTCAGCCACCGCCGGGCATCGGCCACATACCCCGCGGTGGGCTTGAGACCCTCAACACGCCCGGACCAATACCGATTAAACCGGCCCATCGCCATCTCACGCACGTACTTGGCAAGCATCGACGCGAGCGCAACGGGCATGTGGGCCTGCTCGGCCTCGACCTGGAAAATCACCCGCACCGCACCGACCGCGTCCACGACGTCGTAGCACGCGCCGCGATCGGTCTCCGTGATAGGCGTGACCACGCCGCCGGGGCAGAGTGTCTCGAGCACCCGGCTGTAGCGCGTTCGGCCGCCGAGGCGATCGCAGACGATCCGAATCTCATCGCCATCGTAGACACACCGCCGGGCCGTGCGCACATGCTCGGCGATCGCGCCGAGCGTTGAAGCCCCCTTGCCGGCATCGCGCACGATCTCGTTGAACCGGGGCTCGGCGACCGCGACACACCCGAGATGCGCAATGCTCACACCGGCATCGCGCAGGCACGCAGCGAGCAGGTTGCCATCGATGCCGAGTCTGTCCGCATCGCACGCCACCGGCACCCGCGTTGCGTCGCCCGCGTACCAAGGCTCGACCGCCAGTTGTGCACCCAGCACATCGAACAGGTCGGCGTCATCGTCGAGCGTTGGCACGCCGCCGGCAGCAAGGAACGACAAGCACCCTCGCTCGAGATGCGTGAGCGGATGACGCTTGCCCGAGTTGGGCAGCTTGAGCACCTTCGAGTCGGCAACCGGCAGCCGTACACCCGCGCCCTTGACACCCCGTGCTACCGCCGACTCGAGCGCAACCCACAGGTCCGGCGCGGGCTCGCCCGGCGCCCAGCCCTCAACGCGCAGCACCGCGAGCCCGACGCACAACGGCCCGAGCATCGGCCCGAACCCCGCCTCGTCGATTCCCGCGTACACCAAAGCCATGGACGTTCCTTTTCGCGACACGTGAGATGGCTCAGCACACAAGCCACACCCGGCCCACGATACACGCTCGGTGACGCTTGTTCAGCGCTGTTGCCCTCGTGCCCCGCATCGGTGCCGATAGCCGCTTTCCACCCGTGCTATACGTACGATGCCGCCCGCGCCGCATTGCGAGACGCGTGACACCTACCGACGGAGTACCCCATGACCGACAGCTCGACGAACACCCGCTCCGCCGCGGAGACCTTTCTTGCCGATGTCACCGAGCGTGTTGGCACGCCCCCGCTCGCGTCGGCACGAGCACCCGGACGCGTCAACCTCATAGGCGAGCACACCGACTACTGCGGCGGCATCGTCATGCCGATCGCGATCCCGCAGTCGTGCTACGCCGCCATTGCACCAGACCCGGCCGCCGGCGAGCTCGTCACGCTGACGACCACATTCACCGACGAGACGGTCACGGTCGATCCAAGCGCGCAGATCGCGCCCGGACACGCCGCCCCTGTTGGCAGCTGGGCGTCGTACATCATCGGCGTGATGCGGGGGTTCCAGGATCGCACATCGCTCGCGCCGCTCGCGGGCACGCGGGTGCATGTGCACTCGGACGTGCCGCTCGGCGCGGGCTTGTCGAGCTCCGCAGCGCTCGAGGTCGCGACGGCCTTCGCGCTCCAAAGCTTGCTTGGAACACAGCTCGCCCCGATCGACATCGCCAAGCTCTGCCAGCGGGCCGAGCACGACTTCGCGGGCGTGCCCTGCGGCCTGATGGACCAAGCCGCGTCGGCGATGTGCCGGCCCGGGCAGGCGCTCATGCTCGATTGCGCGAGCGACCGCGTCCAGTGGGCACCGGTCATGCCGGATGCGTCGCTTGTCGTTGTGCACAGCGGCGTGAGCCACTCGCTGGCGGCCGGGGCGTACGCCGAGCGGCGTGCGGCATGCGAGTCCGCTGCCGCGGCGATCGGCTGCGACCACCTGGCGCACGCGAGTATCGACTCGCTCGCCACGCTTCCCGATCACGAGGTGCCGTTCGCTAGGCACGTGATCACAGAGCAACAGCGTGTGCTCGCAGCGCAAGCGGCACTGCACGCGGGCGATGCTGACGCGTTCGGCAGACTGATGTCCGCGTCGCACGCGTCGCTGCGCGACGACTACAAGGTCTCGTGCGAAGAGGTCGATGCGCTGGTGGACGCGATGTCGGCTGTTGAAGGCTGCTTTGGCGCGAGGATGACCGGCGGCGGCTTCGGCGGTTGCGTCATCGCGCTGGCCGAGGACGAGGCAGCCGCGGGCGAAGTGCGTTCGGCTGCTGATGGATGCAAGGATCAGTGCCCAAACATGCGACACATCCCCGTCGAGGCCTCGGCCGGGGCCGAGGTCATCGCCTAGGCGGCACCTGCGTTTCGACGTACCGCCAGACTCAATCGCCCGCGGCGTGCACGGTCACGTCGAGCGACCAGCATGTTTCGTCGGAGCCCGCGGCGAACGGCGAGGAACGCACCTGGTCTGCCGATTCCACGGGCTCTGTGCAGGGCTCGATCGCCATGTGCTGGTAGCCGTTCCATCCGCCGCGGTTGATCCAGACTCCGAGCCCACGCAATGCCTCGCCACTCCAGCGGACAGTGATCGCCGAGCCGCGGCGGACATCCGTGAGCGTGGCGGCACCCTCGGCCGACGCATCAAGGAAGAGCTTCGCGGAGCGGCCGGGACCGCCAAGATCGAGCGCGTGCAACGGCGTGCCTACGTCGCCCGCCCGGCAGTGCAAGACTGGGTTATCGGACGCCACGCCCTCGCCTGACTCGAAACGCACCTGGCCCGACACGCCTTCCAATGCGAGCGTTGCCTCCTCGGGCAACACGAACAACGGGTGCCACGACCAGAGCCACGGCACGCGGTGGTCGCCGAGCCGGCGGACGGTGTAGTCCATGCGGAGCGTCGCACCGCGCACCGACGCAGCCCGGCGGAAGTGCAACGGCACCGTGTGCAGGCCGATCGACGCGACGCTCTCAGTACCGGCAAGTGCAGAATCGAAGCTGCGGGCCCACACCTCGCCGTGGTCCGGCATTTCGACATGCCCGCCAACACCCGAGACCCGGCACGCCCCGACGGTGGGAATGCACTCGTCGGCACCAACGATCGGCCCGGTCGCAAAGTCATCGCCGGGCGTGTTCTCACGCACGCGCGAGTCGGTGCCGGGCGGTGCCCACATCCACTCGATGCCGCGGACTCGGTCCACGAGCGATGCGACACGAGCCCCACTCTTCGGCACGACCACCGCCTCAAGCTCATCGCTCGAAAGCATGTGGGCGTCAAGCCCGGGCAGTCGCGGGTGCTGCGTCATCGAAACCACGCCTTGTCGCACGCTGGAGTCAGCCACAGCACTCGTCAAACGCACGCAAGAACGCGAGGACGTCGAAGAACGTGCCGGGCGTCGCAAAGGTGAGATAGTCGAGCACGTCGCGCGGATCGATGATGCCGACCGGATCGGCCCGATCGGCCCGGCAGCCGGTGATGATCTGGAAGTCGTCGACCACGGCCGTCGCGGCGGTGTCGCTGAAGAGCGACTGGAACACGCCGAGCCAGACCGTCTCGGGCATATCCGCCCGATCAAACTCGACGAATGGCACCCACACGAGCCCATCTTCGGAGAGAAATCCGGTGAACGTGTCGTCGCTGCGGCTGATGCGGTAATACGGGTACACGCCGTTCTCACCGACGTCGAACTGCCGCACGCCGCCGGTGATGTCCCGCGCCTGGGCGAAGTCATTCGCGCCGGCCCGGTTCTGCTGGCCGACCCAGAAGAACTCGTTCGCAACATCCGCGGGATCGGCAACGAGCATCGCAAGAACGTGGAAGTTGGCTTCTTCCATCGACGCGATGCGCATCGTCGCCTCGAAGTCGCCCGTGACCTCGCGGTACAGGACGGGGGCGGCGATGTCGCCGGCGACGAGCCGCGTGAAGCCGGCGTTTCGGAACGCGAGTGCGCCGGACGCGCCGGCGTTGCTGTCGAGGATCGCGGCGAGGCCCGGGTTGAGCACGCCGGTCCATCCCGTCATGCCGACGCCGTTGGCGGCAAAGTCTTGGGTGGTCTCGAAGAGATCGGTGAACTGCGCGTCGACCGGCGCAACAAGCGCCTCGGAGACGATCGCCGAGCCGGGAAGCTCGACCTCGCTGCCGATGTCGCGGGGCATTGGCGCGTCGACGCGGCGCAGGTGGCCGTGGAGCGAGAGGCTCATCGAGGCTGATTCGAGCGGGTCGTTGGCGAAGATGTCGTTGGTCTCACCCGGATCGACCGAGAGGTCGTAGCGCTCGAAGCGGCGCTCATCGTAGAAGTAGAGGAGTTTGTCGCTGCCGCGACGTACCGCTGAGACCCACTCGCCGCCGTCGACCGGGAAGCTCGGCGTGATGGCTTGCGGACTGCGGTGCGGGTAGTGCCAGTAGACGTCGCGCGCGGCGAGGCCGGCGTTTCGGCCACCGGCCGACTCAAGGGCGGGGACGAGGCTGACCCCGTCCATGTTCGCGTTCTGCGTGGCGTCGCCCGCAACGCCCGCGAGGTCGAGAATCGTTGGGTAGATGTCGTACCCGATCGCGACCTCACCGCTCACCACGTTGGAGTTGACGCGCGTGCTGCCTGGGTAGGCAACGATCAAGGGCTCGCGGATGCCGCCCTCGTACATGCTTCCCTTGCCGGCGCGATAGGGGCGGTTGTCGGTGATCGCGAAGTTAGTCAGCCCACCGTTGTCGGCGGTGAAGACGATGATCGTGTCGTCGATGATCGAGTCATCGGTCGCGGGGTTGCCGTCGGGGTCCTCCAGCGCGTCGAGCACGCGGCCGAGCGACTCGTCCATTTTTTGGACCATCGCGGCGTACGTCGCGTCGGTGTGGCCCGCGACCTCGGCGGGCGGGAGGCTCGCGATTTTGTTCGTGTAGTACGTGACCAGTGCGCCGGGCGCCTCGATGGGCGTGTGCACGACGTAGTGCGACATCATCATGAAGAAGGGCTCGCTCGCCGCGGCACGATCTGCCACGTAATCGGCCGCCTCTTCCGAGATCGCATCCGAGAGATACTTGCTTGGCGGGAAGGCGCCGGGCGTGTCGAGCCCGGGCATGCCCGACCACGCCCCATCGGAGCCGGCGAAGAACCCGCCGGCGAACCCGGGGTTGCCCGACGCGACGCCCGCGATGTTGGTCTCAAAGCCCGCGTTGAGCGGATCGGCCGCGGGGTTGCCGGTCTGGCCGAGGTGCCACTTGCCGAAGAACCCGGTGCGGTAGCCCGCTGCGGCGAGCGCCTCGGGCAACAGCACGTCGGCCGACGGGATGTTCTGAATCCAGGTGTTCGTCGTGCGTACGAGATTTCCGCTGGCGTTCGACCCGGCACCGATGAAGTCGGTGATGCCGACGCTGGCTGCGGAGCGCCCGGTCATGAGCGCACCACGCGAGGGCGAGCAGACCGGAGCGCCGGCGTACCCGTCGGAGAACGTCACACCCATCTCGGCGAGCCGCAGCATGTTGGGCGTCTCAAAGACAAAGCTGCCCGTGGGGTTGAGCTGGGCGTCGAACTCCCAGTCGGCCGCGCCCATGTCGTCGATGAAGAAGAGCACGACGTTCGGCTGCGCGTTCGCCGCGGATGCTCCGCACGCAACCACGCACGCGGCGACCATCGCCTTCATAGAACGAGCGACAAGGTGCGGGTTTCGGGGGATCGGCATGGAGAGACTCCTGGAACGCGGCGCGAGGCGCGGCGGGTTCGTACGTGTTCAATCGGGTTTGTCGGGGCGTGGATCGACGCGACTCGGTGCTCAGGCTGTGCGAATGGGCTCAGCGTTTCTGGTGATCGGGTGTGGAGACGGGGTGGTGCCGGACGATGAAGCTGCGGCTGAAAGCGCCGCGGCCCACTGGTTGGATGGATCGATCGCGAGCACCTGCTCGATCTGATCGACAGCCTCGGCCGCCCGGTCCAATCCGAGCGAGCCGAATGCGATCATCAGCCGGCAATGAGAACGATTTTTCGCGTCGAGATCGGGATCGAAGATCAGGAAGTCGGGCAGCGACACAGCGAAATAATCGATTTTGACCTGGTCGTCCAAGTGCGTTCGGCCGTACTCGATGAGTCGTTCGAAGCGCTCGGACGCCTCGCTTGCCCGGCTGAGCGCGGTGAGCGCGAGCCCTTGGAAGTAGATCATCTCCGGAGGCTGATCGTTGTAGAACATCGGGCTTGAGGGCTCGGCGAGGCCGTCGCTTGCGCGCTCGAACATGGCTCGGGCCTCGTCCTCTCGGCCGAGGCCTCGCAGCGCCATGCCCGTGAGGTAGTGGATGTCGTTTTCCTGGATACCCGCGAGCTTGCCCTCGCCGAGCGAGTGAGGCCAGGCCTCGGTGCGGGCGAGCAGCGCGAGTGCGTCGTCGTACCGCTCTTCGCCGATCGCTTCCTCGGCGAGTCTGCACGTTGCAAAGACGAACTGCGCCGGCACCCGCCCCTCGCCGCCCTCCCAAGGACGGAACGATCGGCCCAAGATCGCGTTGAGTGCTTCTGCGTGACGCCCCAGCCGGTTGAGCAGCGTAATGCGCTCCAGACTCAGGTCGTCGCGCTGCGCGACGATGCTCGGATAGGCGTCGAGCCTTGCAAGCCGCTCAGCGGGGTCGTGCAAGAGACGCTTGGCGAGCTGGTCGAGCTCGTAGAGCACGCGGGCGTCGGTGACGTCGAGTTCGAAGGCCCGCTCATACATCTCCCACGCACCCGCAGAGTCGCCATCGGCAAAGAGGGCGAGCCCGAGATTGCGGTGGGCTGTTGCAAACGATGCATCGCGACCGATCGACTCTTGCCAGCACGCGATCGCCCGATCGCGCTGGCGGCGGTCGTACCAGAGATTGCCAAGCGCAAAGGGCGCGAGGGCATCACCGGGCTGATGCTCGATCGCCGAGGTCAGCACCGCGATGTCCTCGTGGCGGTTCGGGAAACACAGGTCGCGACGCATCGTGCCGGCCTTGGCAAGCTCGGCATCGGCGGCCTCGGCATCACCGAGTCGGCGGAGGATCGCCGCTCGGTGGTACCGAAGCATCGCCAGGCCCGGCATGTCCGCGTCGGCGCGATCGAGGCATCGGCCCAGCACGTCGCGGGCCGCCGCGTCCGTGCCCGCGTGCACGTAATCCAGCGCGATCTGCAAGCACGCGTGCGGCTCATTGCGCGACCGTCGGTCGTACACATCCCACTCGGTAAGCCCCCTGCTCGCGAGCTCCCACAACACGCCAAACGCGAACGGATCGCGCGAAAGCTCGGCGTCCGCGACGGCCTTCGCCTCATCGGCGCGATCGAGCGCGAAGAGCACGGAGACCTTCAAATGCGACGCTTGGTGATGGTCGGCGTTGTGACGCAGGCAGGTGTCGAGCAGGTCGAGAGCAGCGGTGCGCGCCATGTCACTTGAGTTGCCGCGACGAAGCTCGAGCCGGGCGAGCTCGAAGGCGGCGGGTGAACGCTCGGCCTCGCTCCACGTTGCCTTCCAGAGCGGCGCCTCGGCCTCGGCATCACGCCCGAGCATCACGAGCGTCAGCCCGAGCTGCAGGTGGGCTGCGCCCGTTGCGGGGTTGGGGTTGTGACGCGTGAGGCGCTCAACCGCAGCCCGGCACATCGGCTCGGCAAGCTCGGGTAGGCCCCGAGAGATCATCAGCCGGGCGAGCGCCACGTTGCATCGGCTGTCGCCGGGATCGCGGCGCAGTGCCTCGCGGTAGTACGGCTCTGGGTCACGCGTCGCGTGGCGGTACTGCTCCAGGTGAGTCGCGGCGAGGTAGAGCGACTCGCACGAGTCCAGCTCCGCGGGCTCACCGATCGCCTTCGCCGGCTCGGGGATCGGCTCGCCGTGACCGACCTCCGGTTGGTGCGCGACGAGCTCGGCACCGCTCGCGTCGAGCACCCGCACCTCGATGTCCGTCGGCTTCGCATCGCCGACCTGCGCCTTGAGCGTTTCGTGCCGCGCGGGAGTGCCATCAAAGGTTGACGATGCGACAACCTCCATGCCCGCAAGCGTCTGCCGACGGATCTGCATGGTCGCGCCGGGCTGATCGCCCGTGACATAGGCGCGGGCGGTGAGGGTGTCGCCGTCGAGATCGAAGCCGACACAGCCGTCGACCGTTGCGTTGCCCAGTCGGCCCACGCCCTTGTACGGCATGAAGTGCTGCGTGAAGACCTTCTGTTCACCGGGCGCGAGCCAGGTGAAGTCGGGCTGATTGTCGGTGAACACGCCGCACATGAGCTCGATGTACGGGCCATCCTCGTCGGTGAGGTGGCGGTCCCATGCCTGGCCAAAGTCGCCGTGGCCCCAGGTCCATTGCTTCTTGCCTGGGCTGACGTGGCGGTTGGCAACGTGCAGCAGGCCCGCGCCCCGGCCCCAGTCGTAGCTGCCGACGTAGTTGTAGTTCGAGTGGTACGCCATGTAGCTCGTGGGCACCGGAATGTTGCCATACCGGCTGATGTCGGTGCCGGGGCTGTAGTCGACCTTGTAGTACTCGCCGGTCGCGATGGGGAACGACGACACGTCGCGCTTGCCGTGGTCCATCACCGCGTGAACGTCAGGCGGAAACATCGATTGGTGGTTGTCATCGACCGCGCACGCCGGATTGGCCCACCAGAGGAAGGTCTGCGGCGCTCGGGTGCGGTTGTGCAGGCGGACGTCGATCTCAAGGTACGCCTTGCCCGGCCGCAGGCGCAGGCCGTGCGTGCCGCGCGTGCCCTTCATGCGATCGATCTCGTGGCACCAGACGGTGACCGAGCCGTCATCGTGACGCTCGATCTCGCAGTCGACCGGGCCGTAGGTGTTTGGGCGGTGGTGTTGCGGCCAGTTGAACTCGATGCCGCCTGAGATCCACGGACCCGCCAAGCCGACCAGCGCGGGCTTGATCACGCGGTTGTGATAGACGAAGTGGTAGTCGTTGGTCTTGTCGAGCGCCATCTGCACCCGGCCGCCCAGCTCGGGCAGCACCATGATCTTGAGGTACTCGTTCTCAAGCACGACCGCGTCCCACTCGACGTCCCGCTTTTCGCTGGCGATCTGCTCGACGACCGGATGCGGATAGACCGCGCCCGACGAGCCTTGGTAGACGCGCTTCTCGAGGAACATCGGGTTGCGATCGGGCTCGCCGACCTCGTACGTCGGGATCGCGATGCGCGAGCGTGTCACCTGAACCTGATCGCGATTTCCGTGCGTCATGCTCGATCCGCCTTTGGTCTCGTCCGCCCGGGGCTCGGCACGCACGGATTCGTCGAGGCAGCCTCCGGCCGCGACATGTGTGATTTCAAATCAGCCCCCGCGGTCGACCGAATCGCACGCGTGGGCCCACCTTCCTCTCGCCGCGTTCCACGGAGGAACGCGACCGCCCCGGATCGGCGTCAGTGCCGCTGGCCGGGAGCACGAGAGTGGACCATATTTTCGTTCATCCGCGGTGCCGAACAGTGTAACCCTGTTGCGGTTCGATTGCCCTATTGTGTCATCCCGGCGTGATCGGCTCGCGGCGACCGTGAGATCGAGGATGATGCCGATAACGCCGCACCAACCGACACGTATCACACGGCCGGTGCGCTTCTTCGGGGCCGAGCATGCAAACATTTGAACTCAAACGTGTGCTGCTCTGGATCGAATCTTCGCGCGCCTACGGCCGCGGGTGCCTCATGGGCGTTGCCGCATATTGCGCCACACACAGCAGGTGGCGGACCTACCACGTCGAGCACACCCTCGAGGCCGACCTCCCCGACTTTTTCGGCTCGATGAAATTCGACGGCGTCATCGCCCGGGCGGAAAACGACAAGGTCGCCGAGGCATTGCAGAACCTGGGCGTGCCCGTCGTCGACCTTCGCGGCTCATACCACCCGCGCAACGGTCGAATGATCGACACCGACCCCGCCGCCTGCGCCGAGCTCGCCTTCGAGCACTTCTGGGCACGCGGCATGACGACTATGGCGTTCTGCGGCTACAACAACGTCGACTACTCCGATCGCCGTCGCGACGCGTTCCTCGAGTACGCCCACCAGCGCGGCGTGAAGCCCCACGTCTACGAGTCCGCATCGCCGCCCCGACAACCGGGCGGCGCAGCGAGCACGCTCTTGAGCGAAGCACGCGGCGAGATCGAGAGCGAAGAACTCCTCGCCTGGCTGCGCTCGCTGCCCAAGCCCGTCGCGGTCTTCGCATCCAACGACATTCGCGGACGGCAGGTCCTTTCCGCGTGCACCGCGGCGGGCATCGCGGTGCCCGAGCAGGTCGCGGTGCTCGGCGTCGATAACGATGAGGTCATCTGCGAGCTCGCCTACCCGCCGCTCACGAGCATCGAGCCCGACACCCGCGCCATCGGCTACGCCGGCGCCGCATCGCTCGATCGCCTGCTGACCGACCCGGGCATCACGCCCTCGAGCTCGGTTCGGCTCATCCAGCCGACGAGCGTCGTCACCCGGCAATCGACGGACATCACGGCGATCGAGGACCTCGAGATCGCCCAGGCGGTCAACATCATCCGCAAGCAGGCCGGCGCGATTCGCAGCGTGGGCGATCTTGCCACGGCCGTCGGCATCAGCCGAGCAACGCTCGAGCGGCGCTTCCGAACAGCACTCGGACGCTCGCCCCGGCAAGAGATCGACCGCGTTCGGCTCAACCACGCCCGCACCCTCGTGCGCGGCACGACCTATCCGCTCCATCAGATCGCCGAACTCGTCGGGTACTCAAACCCGTCGCGCCTGCTCGATGCCTACAAGCGTCGCTTCGGCGTGACGCCCGGCGTGGATCGCACACAAAGCGATGACCCGTTCCGCGACCTAACCGCCTAGCCGCAGCGAAGCCAATCCGAGAGCGGTCGCCCGAGGGCCGCCAACCGCCGTGTGTGTTATGGCTTACCAGAAGATCACGTAGAACACCGCGACCGCCACGACGACGCCGATCGCACCACCCATCGCGAGCTTCGAGGGCTTGAGATCGATCTCGGCCTCTTCCGGCAGGATCCACTTCTCACCCCGCGGCTTCACAAGCGAGAGCACGCACACGACGCCGAACGAGATCACCCAGGCCGCGAGCGTCTGGATGAGGAAGTGCATCTCGTGGACCTGCGCGGTCTTCTGCAAGATGCCGTAGGCGACCGGGCCCGCAACGAGGGCCGCGACGCCCGCGACCGCCGGGGCACGCTTAAAAATCAGACCGCCCAGGAACGCCGCGACGGTGCCGGGCCAGATGTAGCCCTGGAACTGCTGGATGAACTGGAAGACGCCGTCGAAGTTGGGCAGGCGATCGAGCATGGTCGCGAGCACCGCGCCGATGACGACGCACGCGAGCACGGTCGCGCGACCAACCCACACGATCTGCCGCTCGTCGGCCGACTTGTTGATGAGCTGCTTGTAGATGTCCATCGTGAAAAGCGTCGACGCGCTCTTAAGCAACGATGCGAGCGAGCTGATGACCGCCCCGGCGATGGCCGCGAACATGAAGCCGCGCACACCCTCGGGGATGAGGTTTCGGATCAGCGTGGGGAACGCCTCGTCGGCAGCAACCGTGCCCGCTTCGACACCAAGCTGCGCGGGGTAGAGCTGGGCCGAGATCATGCCGGGCATAACTATAAAGAACGGCACGAGCAGCCAGAGCATCGCCGCGAAAACCATGCCGCCCTGCGCGTGCCCGAGGCTCTTCGCAGCGAGTGCGCGTTGAACGATGAACTGGTTCAGGCCCGCGTAATAGATCATCACGATCCACATGCCGCCGAGCACACCCGTCCATGGGAGATCCGGGTTATCCGCGGGCTTGAACATGTGCAGGCGATCGGCGTTGTGCGTGGCGAACGACTCCCACCCGCCGACCGCGTCGATGCCGAGGAAAAAGGCGTACGCGCCACCGCCGAGCAGGGCTGCGCCGAAGAAGAGGTCCGCTGTCGCCACCGCACGCAGGCCGCCCCAAGCGGTGTAGAGCGTCGCGGCGACCGCCAAGACCGACACGCCGAGCCAGAGCGGCACATCGAAGATCGCCCGGATCGTCAGGCCGCCCGAGTAGAAGACACTCGTGAGCAGGATCGCGACGTAGATCACCACGGTGTAGCCCGACATGATCGTCCGTGCGGTGGGGCTGAATCGCTGCTCGAGGAACTGCGGCATCGTGTAGATACCCGCCCGCAAGAACCGCGGCATGAGCGTGAACGCCACCAAAATGATGCCGAGCGACCCTGTGCGCTGCCAGTTGGAAACAGCCAGCCCGACCCCGCCGGCCCCTTGGCCCGCCATGCCAACAAGCTGCTCTGTAGAGATGTTCGCCGCGACGATCGAGAGCCCGATCATCGGCCAAGGCAGCGATCTACCACCGAGGAAGTAGTCCTGCCCCGTGCTCTTCTTGCGGCGGTTGGTAAACAGCGCGATGCCGATGACCACGACGAGGAAGGCAACAAACACCAGCGTGTCCTGCAGCGCCAGCGTCACGGAAGCGGGCGCGGCGGCGGTTGCGAGAACCGACCCAAACAACGAAGTATCTGTCATCGCCGAAAACGCGTTGATAGGCATAGACAATCCTTGGTCGGCCACAGCCCCGAGCTGCTCAAGATAGGCAACGCGACTGGCGACGACGCCGGCGCGGGCGCCGAGACTAACGCTAAACGCCACATTCGAGCAGCATCGCTCCGCCGGAATGACAACCCAGGGCAATGCAGGCGAAAGGCTCGGCGACACGCTGATGCGGCATTGGAACCGGCCGCAAGTATGCTGCCCGGCCCGATTTGCCAGGATTCATCAGGCCCCACCCGCGTTCTCGCCAGCCGTCGCACCGCAGCGATCGCCCGCCGCCCGAACCCGGATGTGGACCCGGAAAGGACCCCACGAGTGATACAACTCGCCCGAATGACCGCACGCGTCGCGATCACCTGCACCGCAGTGATCGCGCTTGCAACGCCGGCCGCAGGACAGCCCGAGGCGGTTTCGCTCGCGGGCACGTGGCGCGTCGCGCCCGATCCCAGCGCGAGCGGCTCCGACACGGTTCGCAAGCTCGGCCTGACCGACACCGCCGACATTTGGCTGCCCGGCTCGCTGCAAGCCCAAGGACATGGCGACCTGCCCGGCATGGACTCGCCCTGGGTCGGCGACACCCGCCCCGCCGAGTGGGGACGACCCGAGTACGCGCCGTACCGCTCGGCCGACAACTTCAAGATGCCCTTCTGGCTCACGCCCGACCGCGTCTTCATGGGCGCGGCCTGGTACAGCCGCGAGGTCACCGTCCCGCCGACATGGACGGGCAAGCACGTCTCGCTCTACCTCGAGCGTGCCCACTGGGTCACCGAGGCATGGCTGGACGGCCGACCGCTCGGCAAGAGCGAGAGCCTGAGCACACCCCACCACTTCGACATCGGCGCGATCGAGCCCGGCACCTACACGCTCGATCTCCACATCGACAACTCCATGGCCTATGGCGTCGGCCCCAACGCACACAGCATGACCGACCACACGCAAACCAACTGGAACGGCGTCGTCGGCGCGATCCAGCTCCGCGCATCGCCAATGGTCTCTGTTGAGCAGGTCCGCGTCGTACCGAGCGGCGCGAGCAGAAACGCGGTCGCCACAGTGACGATCCGGAACCGCACGAAGAACGCCCAAAACGTCGATCTCACCGCGATCGCAACCAACGACCACGCCCCGACCGCGACTGCTTCATCTTCGGTGACCGTGCCAGCAAGCAGCGAGAAACAGGCAACGATCCGCGTTGACCTCGGAAGCGACGCCGCATTCTGGAGCGAGTTCACGCCCCACACCTACCACCTCGACGTCCATGCAAACTCCGACAGCGGCACACATAGCTTCCAGACGTGGTTCGGCCTGCGCGACCTTGCAAGCGCCGACGGCCGATTCACGATCAACGGCAACCCGATCTACCTCCGCGGCACCCTCGAGTGCGCGATCTTCCCCAAGACCGGCTACCCCCCCACCGACACC
>ERZ1740067.482-NODE-482-length-31987-cov-17.065420_pt1 | contig 31987 bp, 27 predicted proteins | sample MGYA00581736_ERZ1740067 | MGnify/ENA primary metagenome ERZ1740067 (study PRJEB43018, sample SAMN04849236) | marine metagenome | isolation source: floating plastic debris | place: Pacific Ocean | collected 2008-08-27 | study: EMG produced TPA metagenomics... | reverse complement strand
TCAGGTTCCACTACCACTCCGCCATCCTGACTTCCTCTCCTAATCCTGCAACGCCCAAAATCTTTCAGCTTGAGTCCAGCAACCTTGAGGGAGTCCACGGATCGGATTAATGGCGATCCGAGAAAGAAAGTTAATTTCTCCGTTTCTAAAGGAAGTACTTGTCCCCTGAACACAAGATTATTCGTCAACGACTTGAACAAAAACAAATGCTTTGATCGCTTGTTGATTGTTGCAAAATCAAGCGTCACCGGCGGACGTTGAAGGTGGAATTGTTCCGACAGCAAAGCTCCCACAATGTTTGGAACAAGTTTCTGCAACGCTGACCCAGCCTGCACGATGCGGCAGGTGTGGTCAAAGACAAAATGAAAAGGAAATGCCTGGGCTAAGGAGTCAGGGGGCAGGGTGAATTGGCACAATGATGCGCTGGAAGATGCACTGGAATTGGAAGGCATTTTTCGACGATTTAAGCTGGATTTTTATAGTAGTTATGAATATCGCTAGTTTTGCTTAGGGCGTGTCATCAATTAAGCACCAGAAGCCTTACACAGTGAGTAATACAAGCTCTTTCAAACTAAGAAGTCTAGGGATTGCGTCCTCGCTGCGAAAAGCTTTGAAGTTCAAATAACGACCGCCCCTAAGCTTTATCGCTTCGACTCTTCATCTACGTCATTGAAATTCATGTCACGGGCATTGATGTCACGGGCATTGATGTCACAAGCACTATTTTCTCGATACTGAATCGAAAATTCATCATGGTCAGCACCCTCTGATTTTTGTTGGATATGGACCACGTCCACTTCGGTGTCAAAGCGATCGCCCAGCCCCTTCACCAATCCCATCACCATCGGAGCCAGCCCTTCCCTTTCCGAATGATAGTGAAGATTTACCGTGTGCTCATTGGGTTCATCCGCTTGAAATGCTGGGGGGCAAAACTCAGGAAAACTCACCCCAAGGCGCGTATGTAAATCGTCTAGATTATGAAGAAATTCTGGCAGCGTATCGCCGCTCATTTCCATCAGCGCTTCATATCCCGTTTTCGAAACAAACTCAACCCAGTATTCACCAAAAGCGTGCATCACCTGCGCAGGCGATAACTGTAAAACCTCTCCAGCCGCTTTCACCAAGCGATGGGTTAAATCGTCAGGATAGGTGTCCATGCTGACAAATTCGCGAATTTCCAACTCTGCTTGACGGCGAATATCGTCCCAGGCTTTTTCTCCAAAATGGCTGCACACCATTTCGCCAATCGCTTTATTAATCAGTCCGTACACAGCTTTCTCCTATCAAAAGTGTTACATCGACAGAAAGAGAACTAGAGAATTTCAAGGCAATCATGGGGTCATTTCAGGACAAAAGCTTGTAATAAGCTGAGTTGAAAGACTCTTTTCCCTTCCTTTTCTTGAGATAAACCCTGACGAAAAAACATTGATGAGTTGAGCGAGAATCTGAATTGCACCGAATTATTCAACGTTATTTTTGACAATAATTCTGTACCTATTGTTTTAAAAGCGTGGCTGTCTTGATCGATTTTGTCCGCTGCCTTTGATACCGCCTCTGCAAGAATGGGGCTGATTACACAAAGGACTGCCACAGAGGGCTGTCATACAACGTTGCCCTGTCTTGGGCTCAATAGCCTGTAGGATTGCGTTGCTGCGTGTGTAAGTTAATGGTTGTTGATCCACTGCCCCATCATTCTTCTGCTGTGGCTCCGCTATTACCGGTGCCACAAGGGGCATATGTCGTGCCCGCCACTGTGACCACTTTTGGCGATCGCCCGGCCCCGTTTTTATCTTTAATCATTCCCACTTACCAAGAGGCTGCCAATATTGCGCCCCTGGTACAGGCGCTGACCCAGCTTTTGGACCCAGTGCTACCGAACGATTACGAGCTGATTGTGGTGGACGACAACAGCCCAGACCACACCTGGGAGCATGCCCAACAAGTCGCCGCCCAGTTTCCGGTGCAGGTGATGCGGCGCATTGATGAGCGCGGACTGTCTACGGCGGTCATTCGGGGCTGGCAGGCGGCTCGGGGTAGCGTTCTGGGGGTCATTGACGCCGACTTACAACATCCCCCAGAAACGCTGATTCAGCTACTGTCAGAAATTCGCCGGGGGGCAGACTTATCGGTAGCCAGTCGTCATGTTATCGGCGGCGGCGTCAGCGACTGGAGCCTGGCGCGGCGAATCCTGTCCCGCGGAGCCCAGATGCTGGGATTGGTTATTTTGCCAGAGGTGGTTAGCCGGGTCTCCGATCCCATGAGCGGCTATTTTTTGGTGCGGCGGGGGGCGATCGCCGATATTCCCCTCAGTCCCGTGGGCTACAAAATTTTAATTGAAGTGCTTGGTCGGGGTCAGGTGCGCTGGATTGGCGAGTGCGGCTATGTGTTCCAAGAACGCCAGGAAGGAGACAGCAAAGTATCTCGCCAGCACTATTGGGATTATTTGCTGCACCTGTGGCGGTTGCGCTGGGCCCGATGGCAAGGGGGACGACTACTGCGCTTCGGCACTGTGGGCTTTAGCGGCGTTTTTGTGGATATGGCGGTGTTTTACTTGCTGCGGGGCGTGCTGGGCTGGGGATTAACCCGCAGCGCTGTGCTGTCTGCGGAGGTGGCAATTATCAATAATTTTTTATGGAATGATCGCTGGACTTTTGGCGATATTTCCCGTCGCCAAACCCGCCGTAGGCAAATGATCAAACGCTTTTTGAAGTTCAATGTGGTGTGTTTATTGGGGCTTCTGCTTAACGTAACGATTATCAATATTCTCTTTAACGGTTTTGGGGTAAATGCATACGTGGCGAAGCTTTTAGCGATCGCCGCCGTTACCCTGTGGAACTTTTGGTTCAATCTAAAGTTAAGCTGGCGAGTCACAGACAAAGATTAAACGCCGACTCGCCCATCAAGTCACAATCTTTATGGCTGGCTTGCTCGCTAGGCAGTGAACATACCAGACAGCAAAGATTCGGCAATAAAAAACCTGATTTCGCGCTGAGCAAACAACGGAAACCAGGTTTTCAAACAGTTGAAATGGGTAATTACAACAATTCTAATTGATTTCTATTAATCAATGTCGATTACCCAGTTGCCTAGATTACGGAAACGCTCGGCGCGATCGCCAGGAATCGCAATTTTGCATGCAAACTTAAAAAATCCGCCGTTGGAAGGGTTAATCACGTTATGGAACACCACCTCAACCCTTTCTCCAGCAGGAATAGGCTCCTCAGGAATTAACGACACAATGCCGCTATTGGGATCAACGTTCAGCTCCTTCAGCTTGAATACCCGCTCACGTCCCCGCCTCTTTTTGCGATAGCGCAGCTCAATGTTCTCAGCATCCAGCTTTCCGTCCCAACGGTCGGGATTATAGTCCACCACCACATGGGAAATTGCCGTTTCCTGAGGCGGAATACGCAACTTGTAGCGATCAAAACTACTGTCAGCCGATCCAGACTGTAAATGGAAATTTAGGGACTGCTCACCGAAGAGAGTCAGGCCAGGTCCGGCTCCATGCGCTGCCTGAGGCGGTATCACGGTGGCGGAAGTGGCTGCCGTCAGGAGCACTGCAGCGGCTCCAACAATGCGCCGAGACCAAGTCTTAATAGAGGGTAAGGGATGGGAAGACATATGCTTCAGCTCCGTTAACAACGGACAATAAACGCGATTTAGTAACCATTGCCCAAACCTTAAACCTGGAAACTTTCTCTGAAAAAGTTTGGATATCACAACAACTTTTTCTGCTTGGTTTACTTTGGGCAATCAAACTAGATAGTAATCATATTACAAAGTTGATGAGCGATCGCCTATGACAACTTCTAGTTCGACTCCACCGAGACGTTCTACGCTCCCACAGCACAGCCCCACAACCAGCGTCCAAAGCACAAACCCTCAGCGTCAATTCGACGCCAAGGGTTAAAAAATTAAGCAGCCATTCTGAGCCAAAAGAATCTAGTCTCTAACCTCGAAAGCCATTAGAAAACTATCCCGCTTCACGATTAGGCCAAACCTGGGCAAATCGACGATAGGTGGCTAAATACTCTTCCAGCACCACAAACTGAGCCACATTGAGACGATAGTAAACCCATCGTCCCTCTTGGCGTCCCACAATTAATCCAGCCTGCTTAAGAACCTTGAGGTGAAACGAGAGCTTGGACTGGGCAATTCCTCCCAAAGCGTCACACAGCTCGCCCACGCACAGTTCTTTCGTGCGCAGTAGCTCTAGCACCTGCAAACGAATGGGATCAGACAAAGCTTGAAATCCGCCCAGGAATGATAGTTCTTCTGAAATAGATTGGTCGGCGTGAAAGTCTGGGCGATCATCAATCGCCGATGGCGACTTGGGAAGCTCTAAAGTTGCAGTCATAGTTATAAAGATGCTGAACCAAGTTAGGTATCTTTTCGAACTAACCTGAACAGCTGTATTTAAATAAGTTTACTAAATCAAACAAAGTCAAAAAAACGTTTCATCGGCTTACAGCATAAAGCAATTCCCCTGAATCTTCTAGAAGATTCAGGGGGATTTGAAGTTTTAGTAACGAAGTGAGAGTCTCAATTCCCTTACGGGATGGAGGTTTTAGCCTCTAAACGACCCAGTCCAACAACGTACCGTCACAGTTTTATTCGGTTATTTGGCTAGCGGGTTAAAGTGGGCAATTTCGGGGCGATCGCCGCCGTTGCCGCCGTCAAAGCATCAGACTTCGATTGTTCCTTCTGAGCCACCAAAGTAGGCACCGAAGCCCGTAGCCGACTCGTCAGACTATGGGTGGTGGCATCGTAAATCTCTGTCAGGGATTTCGGATAAAGACCAATGCCCAAAATCGGCAGCATCAAGCAAGCAATAATAAACACTTCCCGAGGCTCAGCATCCACCAGCTTTTCATGGGAGGTTAGCTCTTGGTTTTCAGGACCATAGAATATTTCCCGCAACATCGATAGCAGGTAAATCGGCGTCAAAATCACGCCCACGGCAGCCAGAATCACCACGAAAACCTTGAAGTCTAAAGAGTAAGCATCACTGGTGCTAAAGCCCAGGAATATCGTTAGCTCCGCCACAAAGCCACTCATGCCAGGCAAGGCCAAAGAAGCTAAGGAACACACCGTAAACATGGAGAAGATACGAGGCATTCGCTGACCGACGCCACCCATTTCATCCAGCATCAGGGTATGGGTGCGATCATAGGTAGCTCCCACCAGGAAAAATAAGCTAGCTCCAATCAAACCATGGGAGACCATTTGCAGCACTGCACCGCTCATGCCCAAATCCGTAAAGGACGCAATACCAATCAACACAAATCCCATATGGGAAATAGACGAGTAGGCAATTTTGCGCTTCAGGTTTCGCTGGGCAAAGGACGTTAGTGCCGCGTACACAATATTGACGATGCCCAAAATCACCAGCACTGGCGCAAAGACCGCGTGAGCGTCAGGTAACATCCCAGCATTCATCCGAATCAGCGCGTACCCTCCCATTTTCAACAGGATCCCCGCCAGCAACATATGTACGGGAGCGGTTGCTTCACCGTGAGCATCGGGCAGCCAGGTGTGCAAAGGGAAGATGGGAAGCTTTACGGCATAGGCAATAAAGAAACCGGCGTATAGGAAGAGCTGCAGGGTTTGTCCGTAGGGTTTGGCGGCGAGGGCGGCCATATCAAAAGTGACCGTATCGCCGTAGAACGCCATGGTCAAAGAGGCTAGCAAGATAAATAGCGAGCCCCCAGCGGTGTAAAGAATAAACTTAGTTGCTGCATACAGTCTCCGTTTCCCGCCCCAAATCGATAACAGCAGGTATACGGGGATCAGCTCCAATTCCCACACTAAGAAGAAGAGCAACATATCTTGGACGGCAAAGACAGCAATTTGTCCGCCGTACATACACAGCAGCAAGAAGTAAAACAGCTTTGGTTTTAAGGTAACGGGCCAAGCAGCCAGGGTAGCTAACGTGGTGATAAAGCCCGTTAGCAGCACTAGGGGCATGGACAGTCCGTCGACGCCTACGGACCATTTCAGATCAAGCTGATCAATCCAGGTGTAGCTTTCCACCAGCTGGAGACCCGGCTGAGAGAAATCGTACTGGGTATAGAAGGCGTAAATCAGAATTGCGAAATTAACCAGTCCGACGGTCAAGGAATACCAGCGAACGGTTTTGCCGCCTTTATCCGGAATAATGGGCAGGAGCAAGGCAGCCGCAACGGGTAACAGGATGGTGGTAGTTAACCAGGGAAAAGCCATGGCGTACGGTTGTAAAGTTGTACAAATGCGCAAAGAAACTCCATTTTCAGGACAGTGCGCAGTGGATTTAGCAGTGGATTTATAAAAATCGCTTTTGACGAAAGCTAAGGCGCAAGATCAACAAGCGAGGTAGCTAGCAAAATTTAAGATGCGCGGTCTAAGAGAATCGCAGCGTAGGTGTATAAACTCGCCACGGAAGTGGGGCAGAAGCGTAGCGGCAAAGGGCATAAAGAACGTGGAAAGAAAGAAAAACTAACATCGTTTAGAGCCAGAACAATGCCCTCTCTATGTTTTTAGAAAATCCCAGTGATCTCGACAAGGGGGTGTAAAGTTTCTGTTAATTGGACGGGAATTTTATGTAGTTACATCAACTAGCCCTTTTCCTTTTCCTGCCTGCTTTTAAGCACCTTTTAGTTTCAATACTTTTTGTAAACCTGCTTTGGATTGCCCTAGAGTCCATCGTTGTTTAAGTCTCAAAGCCAGTAGCTATATGGGTTTCAATTTCTAATAGGCTTTGTTCTGAAAAGGTGTGGACTTCCCATTGCGTGAGGCTTCTGGCGCCTCACTGAGCACGTGCCCTAGACAACCACGCCCCAAAAACTATTGAGGGATTTCATGGATTTGCTGTGCGTTTGAATGATGTTTATGGCTAGAGTTTGCTGCACTACGTTGAGGCTGTTATTGCTTGAGGTTCAGGGCTTGGGCGATCGCCCCCTTAGCAGCCTGCGATTCCGCTTCAATAAACTCGTTAGGGCGGCGATATTGGGACACCAGCGATCGCAAATGGTCTTCAGTAATAGGGTCCATAAACTCCACTACCCTCAGTTCCGGCACCATTCCTGACTTTTGGATGTAGTTGGTGATTTTCGACTCCGACGCAATGCCAATATTAGGAACGCCTAGCTGGTCCGCCGTAATCACCCCATGGAGGCGGTTGCTAATGTAAACGTCCATCAACCGCAGCAATTGCAAGAATTCACCGTAATGGCCCCAGTCATGGATGACACAGGTTCCCTCAGGCAGGGTAGTCTTGAGCTTTTCATGAAATTGGTTATCGCTGTGCTCCGTACCGCCATGGGCTGGTAGACAGTGAATGGTGGCACCATGTTGCTCTACCCAGGGACGCAGTTGATCCCCATAAAAATCAGCGCGCCCTTGTCCCCACCAAAACTTTCCTGAGATACCAATATTTTTAATGGTTTTTGGGGGAGCAGTCGGCGCACTGGTCCCATCCACCGCACTAAGTTTGTGCCACGGGCGGTAAAGATTGGGGTCCAAAAGGGCGATATCTCCCCCTAGGCAATATTTAGTGTGATCCGGTTGAAAGCTGGAGGCTTTGGTGTAGGACACGGGGTCGCGAAAGTACAAAAATGATGATTTTTTTAAGAGGCGGGTAGAGGCGATCGCCCCTTCAGAGGAATCTGTGACATCGATTTTCTCTAGTCCAACGCCCCAAAACTGAAACCGACCGCCGGTTTTCTGACTGGTTTGCTGCATCAGCAACATGGTCTTTGGAGCATCGCCAAACTCCATTGAACCGCCGCCCCAAATAACGTAATCCGCTTTAACCATCAGCCGCAACAGCTGTAGTTTAGACAGGTCGCCCGTTGCGCGAAAACGAACGCTGGGCTCAGGGCTTTGGTAATAGCAGTTTTGACACAGGATCGTGAGTCTTGTTAAGTTCGGGAGAATTTTTGGTAGGTGGCGACTCAACTGCTCCACAAACAAGTCGTCTCCCAAGTTATGCCAACCGTAGTAGCCCAATAGAACAATTCTCACGAAGCCAGCCTTTGCCTACAGTACAAGTCAACGAGCGGTACCCACAGCCAAACCAATTTGGCAGTCCAATCTTAGAGAGCTGCGTGTACCCATCAACGGTTGACATAGCCAGTCACAACACCGGCTTCAGTTAAGGCGTGTCATCAATTAAGAGCCACCAGTCTTACGCAGTGGGAAGTAAACGCCCTTTCAAAATAACAATGCTAGGAGCTTAAACCATCACCGCAAAAGACTTTGAGATGTCAATGATGACAGCCCTTAGTCGCGCGCTTCCCTGATGAATATCATCGTCGTTTCACTATCCACTACTAAGCCAGTAACGGTAAATCCTGAATGTAGGGGTGTCCTAGGCGAGCGACAAATCAGCCAGTTACATAGCTTAGGGTTTCAATTTCTTTGTGGGACTGCACCGCTTGGCTAATCTGCTCTGACATGTGGCGGCAGTGGTTATTCGCTTTCAGGGGTAGCTCTTCGTTACGAACAATAAAGTTAAGGTTGATGTGCTCAGCGTTTACCCCAACCTCTTCCACCAGCACTTCCACGCTAACAAGCTCCGTAAAGCTCACCTGACCTGGGGTTTCTTTCGCCAGGATGTAATCTTCCCCACTGTGGACGATCGCCAAATTACAGACCTGTAAAATTTGGGGTAGCCATTGCGTGATTTGCTCTTGGGAGCAGGGAATCGCGAAGGTACAGGTGTAGCGAGCCATAGTTCGGGGGATTGAGACGCCTGAAAAATTCCCTTTCATAATACCCAAGTCGTTTGGATGATAGGGGGATGGCTAAAATTTTGGATAATTGTGTAGCGCAAGCGACATGTTTTTTAGGGGGACTGTGTGCAAGGACGATTAATCACCTTTGAAGGCATTGATGGGGCTGGCAAGACGACTCAGCTACAGTGGGTGCGCAGTTGGCTGGCCGATGCGGGCTGGGCGCGATCGCTGGTGGCAACGCGGGAGCCGGGAGGAACAGGCATTGGTCGCCACCTACGATCCGTTCTGCTCCAGGTGAATGATGAGGTGTTAGATGATCGCGCTGAATTGTTACTGTACGCGGCAGACCGTGCGCAACATATTGCCCAGGTGATTGAACCTGCGTTGGCTGAGGGGCAGTGGGTGTTGTGCGATCGCTTCACCGATTCCACCTTTGCTTACCAGGGGTTTGGGCGAGGTTTGGAGATGGGGCTAGTGGAGCAATCGGTGCGCATGGCTACCCAGGGGCTACAGCCCGATTTAACCCTGTGGTTCGATGTGGATCCAGAAATGGCGGCAAAACGACGACAGGATCGAGCGGGAGGAGGTACTGATCGCCTGGAGGCTGCGGGACTAGCGTTTCAGAAGCGCACTCGACAAGGGTTTCAGGAGCTGGCAACTCAGTTTCCTGGGCGAATTGTGCAGGTTGACGGTAATCAAGAGTTAGAAGCCGTGTTTGTGATCGTTAAAGAAATTTTGGAGCCGCGTCTGAAACAGTGGCTATCGGAGGATTTGATGGAGGTGAGCTAGTGGGAAAGGCTGCCACAGGGGTAATTTCGCCGTGGTTTGTCTCTCTGTTGGGGCAGGACCAGGCGGTGGTGTTGCTGGAACGGGCGATCGCACGGGACCATGTGGCTCCGGCATATTTATTCGCCGGTCCCGACGGGGTTGGGCGAGGGTTGGCAGCGCGGTGTTTTGCCCAGCTATTATTTTCTCCCTCCGGCAACTCCAGCCCATCCCCTCGATTAGCCAAACGCATTCAAGAGGGAAACCATCCCGATTTGCTATGGGTGGAGCCCACCTACACCGAAAAAGGCAAGCTTATTCCAGCGAGCCAGGCAGCAGAGGCGGGGGTTAAAACACGAACAGCGCCACAAATTCGCCTGGAACAAGTGCGGCAAATTGGGCAGTTTTTGGGTCGACAGCCGTTGGAGGCGGCGCGATCGCTGGTGGTTCTAGAATCCGCAGAAACGATGGGGGAAGGGGCGGCTAACGGTTTACTGAAAACATTGGAAGAGCCGGGACAGGCGACGATTATTTTATTGGCTCCCAGTGCTGATGCTTTGTTGCCGACGCTGGTGTCTCGGTGTGCGCGGATTCCGTTTCGGCGGCTGTCCCTACCGGAGGTGCAAACGGTGCTACGACAGGCAGGGCGTGACGACGTGGCAAGTCAAGGGGAGGTGTTGACTCTGGCGCAGGGGAGCCCGGGGGCGGCGATCGCCCATTGGGAAAATTTACAGGGGCTGTCGGAGGAGTTGCGAGCTGCACTAGACCGTCCCGTCACCAATACGGTGGAGGCGTTGACGTTAGCCAAGCAAATTACCAAGGAGCTGACGACCGATGCACAAATTTGGCTGGTGACCTATTTGCAACATCGCTATTGGTCGGCGATGTCCACAACAAACGGGGGGGCGATCGCCCCAGCAGATTCCACAACTAGCCCCATGCATTTATTTGAGCAAGCACGGCAGTTGCTGCGAGGGTACGTTCAGCCGCGCTTGGTTTGGGAAGTTACGCTGATGAAGCTACGGTCCAAAGGCTGACAATGCTCTTTGCCGTTAGCAGTCAAAATATCTGCCGTCTCGCGATAAAAGTCTGAACCATGCGCACACTCACCTATTACGTTGCCTGTAGCCTGGATGGATTTATCGCCCATACGGACGGATCACAGGAAGGATTTTCTTTAGATCAGGCGTATTTGGCGGATCTGTTTGCCACCTTTCCTGAAACCGTGCCCTCCCATTTGCGCGGTGTGATGGGCATTAATGCGGACAATCAGTGGTTTGATACGGTGCTAATGGGGCGCAAAACTTACGAAATGGGGTTAAAGGATGGCGTAACCAGTCCCTACTCCCATATGAAGCAGTATCTTTTTTCACGCAGCCTTGAACAAAGTCCATGCGAGGAGTTGGAGCTGGTTTCGAACAATGCGGTGGATGTGATTACGCGTCTGAAAGGTCAACCGGGCAAAGGGATTTGGCTGTGTGGCGGTGCAAATTTGGCCAGCGAGCTTTTTGCCCACGACTTAGTGGATCAACTACTCCTTAAGCTCAACCCACTGGTGATCGGCTCAGGCATTCCGCTATTTTCCAGCGTAATTCAGCCACAGGCTCTGGAGCTGACCCAAAGCAAGACGTACGACAACGGAGTGATACAACTCCACTACACGGTGAAGTGACGCAATTTTACACAGCGATTTCTGAACGACGGCATTACAGAGTGAAAGTGAAATCGTTGATCAAAACGCCGGGGGTAGTGACGCCACCGATGCTGCGCTCTTCATAGGTATCCGGGTCGGGGACAAACTCAGCGGTGTCAGTGCAAGCCACCAGGTTGGGACCGAAGAAATTGTAGAGGCTGTCATCGAAACGCAGATCTTGAATGGGCGCTTGAATTTCACCATTTTCCACCCAGAAGCAAGCGTAGCGGGTCATGCCGGTAATTCGTCCGCCGGGCTGATCGCTCCAGTTCAGATAATGCAAGTTGGACAGATATAGCCCACAGTCCAGCTCCCTGAGAATATCTGCCTCAGCCAATGTGCCGCTGGCAATGCGGGGCGATCGCAACCCTTCCCAATCACTAGCCGCATTGCCTTTAATGCCGTATTCCTTCGCTGTACGGGTGCTTACCAACGTATTTCGCAGTTCGCCTTCCACAATGATGGGCACTTCCGGCGTGGACACTTCTCCGAGGCTATTAAACCGGGGGACAGTACCCTGGGTGAAATCTTCCACCAAGGTGAAGTGATGGGACAGCGATCGCCCGTCCCGCATCTTGGCGAGGGCGCTGTCTCCCTGACGGACAGAGGCTTCACTGACCGCGCCCCAGGAAAACATAAACACCAGTTCAGTGACCGCTGCCGGTGCTAAGTAGGTGCGATATTGTCCCGGCTTGATTTTCTTGAACGGCTGACTTTCAAGGGTGACAAGTTGAGATCGCGATCGCCGAACCTGACTTTCAAATTTTTCCTGATCCCATGCCTGTCCTGCCAAAGCACCTTTCACTGCCCGCTCCGATGCACCGATGACGGAATAGTCCAGATCGAAAGTTTCGGTGGCAAACCAATGGCGCTGCCCAGCGGAGTTCCCCGTAGCTCGCACCACTGCGCCCGAGGCATAGATACCCGTGAAATCAATATCTTGAACGCTGGTCAGCAGAGCATCAGCAACTTGATCCGGGTCCAGCAATTTCCCCCCGTGACTATCCCGACTGCTCCCCAAATTTGCCGGCAGCACCACGTAGGGATCAGCGGGCAGTTGGGGCAGCTCTTGACGCAGGTCGTTCAAGCCCTCCAGCACCGTTGCCCGATCTAGGTCGCGATCGCCTGTAAACGGCACGGTCATGGTGGCAGTGCGATCGCCGTCAATCAACTGCATGGACACATAGCCCGCAGTAACGGTGCCACTTTGGCGCACTTTAGAATTATTGAGGCGCATAAACTGGGTGGACTCGCCCGATAACTCCAGCGACAGGTGCTCGTTTGCCTTAAGGGTGGCGATCGTCGAGTCACACAGCCCGTTAAATTCCTCTTCCCAACCGTCCACCGCCTTCAGCCCAAACTTTTCTGAGGGCACTCCCTGCACGCTCATCCCGCTCCTCCAAACACTTCCACATTTTCAAAGGCACACACCGGCGAGGCGTGCCCCACTCGAATCACCTGATTGGGCTCCCCTTTTCCGCAGTTGGGCGTGCCAAATACCTGGAATGTACTGGCGTCACCCACCTTCACCAAACTACGCCAAAAGGAACTGCTAATGCCGCGATAGTTAGGATTGCGCACGGTCTTAGTTAGTTTGCCGTTTTCAATCAGCCGCCCATATTCGCACCCAAACTGAAATTTGTTGCGGTAGTCATCGATAGACCAGGATCGGTTGGCTTCCATATAAACCCCCGATTCAATGGACCCGATAATGTCCTCAAAGCCAGACTCACCGGGCTCCAGATTGATATTAGCCATACGGTCAATGGGGGGACGATTCCAGGAGCACACGCGGGAATTGGCAACGCCGGGCACCTGCGATCGCTGCTGACTTTCAATACTGCCCAGCCCCCGTTTGAGGACACCGTTTTCAATCAAAAACTCCCGCGTCGCCGGAATCCCCACATCGTCAAAGCCGTAGCTCGCTAACTCTCCCAGCACGGACGGGTCGAACGTGACATTCATCAGCGGCGAACCATAAACCAACGATCCAAAATCCGACAGTTTTACAAAGCTCGATCCTGCGTAATTGCGCTCGTCCCCCAAAATGCGATCCAGTTCCAGAGGATGCCCTACGCTTTCGTGCAGCTGCAACATCATTTGGTCGGGAGCCAGCACCAACGTTGTACAGGTGTCGGGGCACTCTTCAGCATCCAGCAGATCGAGGGCTTGCTGGCCAATGCGCTGGGCACGAGCGAATATATCCGCCTCTGATAAGGCATCCAGCGCCCCTTGATGGGATCTAGCGGAGTAGCCATGGTCAGACCGCTGTTGAGTTACGGTGCCATCTTGGGCGGTGGCAGAAAAATTGCTGGAAGCAATGGAAAAGTGTTGATGAACGTCGGAACCATTGCTGCTAACGAAATGGTGTTCCGTATCGATGGTGCTGACCGATGCCCCGGTGCGAATAATTTTGTCCGACACTTTCAGGGAATCGCACACCTGCCGCAGCAGTCCCACCGTATCGGCTACGGATAAATCATTCTGCGTTGACTGGGGTGATTGGTAGGAACCCACCGCTTTGGGGCGCACGTCGGTGGAAAATTCATACACTGCCCAGCGAGAGGTGGCGATCGCTTGCCGATGGGCCCGAACGGCGGCGGCTTGGATACTTTCCGGCGTTAGGCGATTGGTAGCGGCATAGCCAAACTGACCGTTTGCCAGCACTTCAATCATCAGCCCGCGATCGCGCGAGTGGCTATTAGCTTCGGGATTGCCATCACGTACCGAGCGGGAGGTGGACTTTTCGGATATCAGCCGCAGCCCCACCCAATCAGCATCAACATCCAAATAATCAAAGTACTTCGATAAATCTTGATCCATCACGCCAACACTTTTTCAAAATTTCAGTTTTAAGAAGCAGATGTGCCGCTGTAATAGGATGTAGCTTATCAAAAACTATTTACATTTTACGTTTGCTGTTAATAGCAAACAATGAAAGTAATTTCACGTCTTTTTTGTGAAACAGCTTCTAACATCGTCCAGGATTTTTTTGGCTGCTAAAATGCCGCGTCCAGACCCCCAAACGTCTCCAGGAACTTCGCAAACGGCGCCCTTCTGAACTGCGTTTAACGTAGATAGCACAGGGTCCTTGACGAATTCTTCGGCAGAGGCTGTATCCCAAGTGGAGCTGTGAATCAGAAAAATCATATCCCCATCCGGAGTTTTGGTATCTTCTCGAGAAATACGAACAAAAAATTGGTCTTCATTCCCCTGAATTTCATTACGAGAAAAACCAATTTCTTTGAGTATTGAGCCAGAAAAACTTCTTGGGGTTTGAGCAATAACTCCATTTTCTCCCAACACTAAAACAGAGATAACGATATCCTGAGGAGCAGAATTTAGGAAGGTCTTCAAAGCCTCTAATTGAGTATGATAGCCAGCCAATAATCTGTCTGCTTTCTCTGATTTTCCCAGCACAGTGGCAAACAATTTAAAGTTATCTTTCCACTGCCAATCAAAGCCTGCTCCCTCTACAAATATCGTTGGCGCAATCTTCAGTAGCTGAGGGTAAATTCCAGCGGAAATACTTTTTGAACCTAAAATAAAGTCGGGATTGAGACGCAAGATAGATTCCATATTGGGCTCATTATATTGACCAATTACGGGAATCTTTTCTGCCGCGCCACCTAAATATCCCGGTGGCTTTCCGTAGCGGATAGTGCCCACTGGTTCTACACCCAAAGCCAAGGCCGTATCCAGAGGACCCGTGTCGATAGTTACCACTCGCGGCGATCGCAACACAGGAATTTCACTGCTCCCCATGGCATGGGTAATGGTTTGGGTCGGTGTAGTCGAATTAGGTGAAGAAACAGCATCTGATGCCACTGGCGATCGCGATTGGCAGCCCACCATTAAAGTTAGGGTAATCGCTCCCAGAAATCTAGACAAACCAAACTTTTTTTCAATCATCTTAAAGTCGATAAAAGCCAATAGAAAAGGGGACACAAAAAATCCAGAAAAAAGCTTCTTTTGCGGGAAATTTCCACAAAAGAAGCAATGGCAAACGGTTAGCAACTGATTTTTAGTCTTTGGGAAACTTGCCTCTAGAACTCAATCCGAAACCGTAAACTCACCCGGCGCCCAGGGGCAGCTGCACGGCGAGATTCAACCCCTGCATTAGTTAAAACCTGGGTCGCCACAGGTAAATATTGCTCGTTTAGCAAGTTACTAATACCCAAGCTTAAGGTGCTCTCGTCGCTCAGCTTGAGGGTGCTGAGAAAATCTAAGGTGATGTACCCGTCCAGATTGTCATCGTCGATTTCTTCATCGAAAGAGCGATCACGACCGCCCACCGCCAGTAGTTCTAAACGATTGGTCCAGTTTGGCGTGGTGTTATTTTCCACATAGGCACCAAATTTTATGGGCTTAATATTGACATTGCTAGACGGCTCAAAGTCCCCGTCGTCGTCAATATCGTCGTCTCCTTCGTTCCAGCTAACGTAGCCGCCCAAGCGCCAAATATCGCTAGGCTGCCAATCCACAGTGGCCTCAACGCCGTAGTTACGCTGGGGAGCCCGCACCACTCGACCAAAGCCCTCATCATCAATGGCGATACGCGTACCTAGGTCCGAAGCATTATAAAAACCCGTCAAGCTAGCCTGCACTCGCCCAAAATCTCCCCGGATGCCTATTTCATAGTTATCCACCTTTTGGGGCTCCAGCCTTAGGTCACTGCTCACATCGAAATCCGGTCCGGAATTGAGAATTCCGCCTACGTTAGGAATGGAAAAGCCCTGGGAGAAATTAGCGAAGAGGGACAGCTCCGGCGTAGGACTGTAAATTAGCCCGGCGTTAAAGGCCACGTCGTCGAAATTGGCTTCTCCTCCCTGGCGATCACGAGGCAGCTCATTGGTGGTAATAAACGCTAGGCGATAGTCCTCAACGGATACATCGATATTTTCATAGCGAACACCACCGCTAAGCTGAAACTGCTCGGAAATTTCCCAGGTGCCTTGGGCAAATAACCCAACGCTTTCCACGTCGTAGGGTCCCCCCTGGGTCAAGCTGTCATCAACAATATTAATTTCCTGGTTGTTGTCAAAATCATCATTGTCGGCAACGCGCAAGGGGCGATCATTGCGTTCGTTGGTGTAGTCAACGCCCCAGAGAACGCTAAGGGTATTACCAATAGGCGAATCAAGCTGTAGACGACCACCCCACTCTGTGGCTTCTAAGCCCGTTTGCCACACGTCCGGAAACGGAGAAAACAGCTCATTGTCCAAAAAGAATGAATTGAGTCGCAGGTCTGTAAGACGCTGAATTAACAGGCGATCGCGGAAATACGCCTGGAAATCAAGCTGGGAGCCAAATACGTTTTCGTTGCGATAGGTTAGGTTGACCACGTGGTTCACCTGCTGGGGCTCGTCTTCGTAGTCAATATCGCCAATACGAAGAGCCCGTCCCTTTTGTAGCCCGGGAATTTCCACCACACTTTCGTCCGGAAGAAATTCCGTGTCTAGGCTGTCACGAAAGTAGCTGTAGGTCAGTTCCAGTCGCTGGGTGTCGCTGAAGTTGTAGCCAAGTTTGGCTAAAAGACCAAAGCGATCCGTGTCTGTATCGTTGGTGGGGATAATGCGATCCCCTTCCGCGTCAAAAAGGGAATTAACCGAGTCCACCGACAGGGACAGCAGGCCGTCCAAACGCTCGCCCGAACCGGACACCCCCGCCACTAGGTTGTAACCAAAACTATCGTCCCCAAAGGGATCTAGGCTGGTAGTGGTGCCCGCTTCAAAGTTAAACGCCACTGACTCGTTCGTCGGCGATCGCGTAATGATGTTAATAATGCCGCCGGTACCGCCGTCTCCGTAAATAGCGCTGGGTCCCCGCAGCACCTCAATACGCTCAACAAGTGCCGGATCAATTACCCGCAAATCCGCCGCGTTGCCATTACTGTTTGGGGTCTGAGGCACACCGTCAATTAAAACCACAATGGGTCGCCCTCGCAGCTCAAGCTGGCTAGTGTCATTAGTAAAAGGCGGCGGCGCTAATCCCGGAATTAATTTTCCGAGAATATTGGTTAGATTGTTGTTAAAGCTTAGCTGCTGCTGAATTTGCTCGCGCGAGATGACCGTGACGGAGCGAGGAACATCGGCAATATCTTCTTCCGTTCGAGTCGCAGTAACAACAAGCTGGAGGGCATCGGGATCAGCATCGCTAGCAACAGCATCTCCAGGAATCGCCGTCAGCACTAAGCCCCCTTGACTGGGGCTGATATTCACTTCCGGTGGTCCATCGGATCCAGTAATGGCAATGCGCACTCCACCATCCGGGGTTGCCGATACCTGCACCAGAGAAATTCCATCCGCAGGGGCAAATTGCTCCGCCGCATCCGCATTGGTTAGGCTAAGGGTTGCGCCAGGAATATCCACAATAAACGCATTGCCCGATATGGACGACTGTCCTGGCGTTACAGGCTGGTCGGAAACAATGGTGATGCTAACCCCATTTCCCGTGTCCTGCACCTGCACATCGGTTATCGGAATCGCCTGCGCCGTCAACTGGGCAGCGTCGCCTGTTAACACTTCTTCCTGCAAAGTTTCCAAGCTAGTGATAGGCAACTCTTCTGCGGATAGCGCTGGTTGTGATCGCGCTGGGGTCACGGCTCCCCCATCGTTAGCGTCCGCCCTTGCCGTAGTCACCAAAATAGTTGCAGCAGACAAGGTGCCAGTAATAACCAGCAGCCGTTGCAATTGATTCAGCATATTCCTCACACCTGGGCAGTAGCGCCCATGTCTTTAACATTTCCTCAAAAAAGACTTTAATCAAAGACGATTTTTCGGGATAGGCGTGGATTGACGCTACGCGGAATAGTTTTGACCCTAGGCGGAATTTTTGGACTGACGTAGATACTGACTGGGAGAAACGCCATATTTTTTGCGGAAAGCTGCAGCAAAATAGCTGCGATTGGAAAAGCCGACCTGCCGGGATGCTTCTGACACGTTGACCTCACCGGCCAACAGAAGCTGATGGGCTTTTTCCATCCGATAGTTGTGTAAATATCCAAAGACAGTTTCTCCAAAAACCTGACGAAATCCCCGCTTCAGCGTACAGTCGTTAAGATTAACCTGCCGTGCCAAATCAAGTAATGAAGGCGGACTATCAAGCTGTCGAATTAGAATTTCTTTGGCGTGATGAATTCGCTCAATATCATCGGGATTCAGAGGATTTGGTTTTAGATTAACGTCTTGCCGCTGTTGCTCCTGATGAATTAATAGCGCCGTCAATTCCCAAACTTTACTCTCTAAGTAGGCTTTTTTGGTGCTGCCTTCAAAGGGGCAGTTGAGAATTTGATGCAGTGCAGTTTGCATCATTACCGTTGTATTTCCGTAGCGTTGATAGTAAGTCTGATCGTTAGGTCGTATTAGATGAGCAAGCTTTCCGTGGGAAAAATCAAACGTCTCCCCTAAAAAGCTTTGCAGGGCTGATGATTCTATATGAATGTTGATGCTTATGGTCTGCCCATCGGCTAATTTTGTACAGGTTTCCGCTGGAGCCATGCCGCTGCCCGTCAGGAAATAACGACCTGCTTCCAGCATTTCCTGTTCGTCGTGCGTCTTGCCAGCAAGACAGAAGTAATACTCAAGATCATGGAATCGCTCGGGTGAAACAATTTCCACATCATCTGCATGAAGGTGACAGTGCGAAATCCCTAGCGTAATTCCTTCTCTTAGCTCCAGCGATCGATAGAAACCCTGCCCCAGGTGATCAGGATAGTGCAAAGTTTTTTCAAAAGAGTTGGAAGAACTAATCTCGTCTGGCGTTTGAGATGTCCACACCAATTCCCAGTAATCTTGCTGCGAGAGGGTAACAGTCATAACACCAATTTTTCGCCTATCGAGGACACACTAATCGAAACACATTCTCAATTAGAAGCCACTCCTCGTCAAGTCTCAGTCGTTATGCTGTTCACCGAGTTATGGTCACTAATCATGGCTGTTGTGGAGCGGTAAGAGCGATGAAACGGTAAGCAGTTCCAAACGATTCTCCATCCCGGCGTGGTGTCGTTTTCTGCATAAAAACCCAACTTAATCGGCTGAATGTTGAAGTTGGTAGCAGGCTCAAAGTCGCCATCATCCTCAGAATCGTCGTCCCCTTTGTTCCAGCTTAGTAGCCCACCTAAACACCAAGTGTCGCTAGACCAATCCAAAGTTGCCGCCACACCGTAGATTACGCTGAGGAGCGCGAAGCACACGACCAATACCGTCATCTCGATCCAGAATGATTCTCGTCCCCAAGTCAAATTCGTTATAAAACTCCGCTAAGGTTGCCTGAAATCGTCCAAAATCAACACTGAAGCCAATTTTATGGTTATCAACCTTTTGAGGTTCTCATCGCAGGTCACCGCCAATATTAAAGTTTGGACCCTCAGTACAGGGACAAAAAACTGGAGCGAATTGCTCAAACCTTGTCTACGAGATGGGTTGACGGTTCAGTGAAAGAGGGGGAAGAGTGGAATAACCACAAACAACTCAGCCCCCCCATGAACGAGATTAACAAGCTACACAGCGCGTATAGCCAGCCAATCCACGCCATGAAAGCCAGAATTTGTAGGCTAGCATTGTCCTGAATTCTGTAGGTTTACAGGCTTTCATAACACCAACATAGAAAAACTCCGGCGCACCTGGACACCCCTTCGTAAAGTGCGTCAGAGAGTTGGTAGAGCCTTCATTCCTAAGGTTTTGCGATTAATCCCTCCATATCCTTTGAAATACTGACGCCGTAATGTCTTCTAATCGCCAAGAAAAAATTCTAATTTGCAAGGGTACCTCTGGTATGGGGAATCGTATCCTTGCGGCCTGTACAGCGCTGCTATATGGAGAGATTACAGGGCGAAAGGTGTTTATTGACTGGCAAGAAGGAAACTATTCGGAAACGGGAAAAAATGCTTTCCCCTTATTTTTTGATTGTGCAAATCCTATTTTGATTGACTCAGTGTCAGACTCTTATTTGACATCTAAGTCAGTTATTCCAAAGCGATGGGAGTCAAATTTGGACACCAGTTTTGGAAAGATGCGTGCCGCGTTATCTGACTCTAAGGACAATGACGTTTCTATCAATGTTTCCTGCGGAAACTATGAAGAGGATGTGGTGGTTTTCGGGGCTTATACCCATCAAACGGATCGCTTAAGATCGCTTTTTCAAGGGAAGTTTCAATATCTAGCTGAGATGGATGACTCAGAAATATTGAAGATGATGCTCAATCGAGATTTCAAATTAGTGCCCGAAATCGGCCAGTCCATCGAAAAATTTAAGCGCGATAAGTTCGGACGTTCTACCCTGGGAGTTCATGTGCGCTATACCGATATGAAAATCCCCGTTGAGCCCATTATCAGCAAAGTAAAACAAGCCCTAGGAAAAGATCGCGATCGCACCATTTTTTTGGCTACAGACGCAGAGGAAATTATTGGCAAATTCCGTTCAATTTTTCCCCACGTGGTTACCACTGAAAAATGGTTCCCTGAAGCAGGCGGCCGGCTTCACTTGCTAAACGTCCCTGACAAATTTGAAAATGGCGTTGAGGCAATTCGAGATTTATTTTTGCTGAAAGAATGCGATGGACTTGTGTTTTCATCACAATCATCCTTCGGGCGCGTAGCATCCCTACTGAGCTCTGCGCCCAAAAAAAACATTTACGATATTGAAAAGCGCAGTGTTGCCCAACGGTTGAAATCCAAAGTTAAGTCTGTTTTAAGAGGCTAATTGTTGGCATTTTGGTTCTCCTGCGTCTTCCAATTGCGGGGGCAGTAAACTTTGACGGTTCTGCTGATTCAAGAGTCGACCATAAGCGTGGAACATCGTTGAAGTTCTACGATAGCCGCGCCTGGTTTTTCGCCAGATGTTCTTCAATGACAGTTGCCAAGCGGAGGCCATTTTTGACACAATCGCCCACTGCGACGCCGCCCATGTAGTTACTGCCGGCAAAAAGACCGGGGTATTTTTCTAAACCAGCATGAAGGGCATCAATACGTTGCTGGTGACCAATGGTGTATTGGGGGATAGCGCGATCCCATCGGTGGACTGCGAGCACCCTAGGCTGGGGTGGGCGGAATTCTTTAAGCAAAAGACGGCTGACATCCTGGTGCACCTGCCCCACAATTTCTCCTTCACTCATCTGGGCGATCGCCGGGTTAGTACTGCCGCCAATAAAGTTAATCAACGACTGCCAGCCTCGGGGGGCACGCCCGGGGAATAGGCTAGAAGCCCAGATGGAGCCGAGGGTAGTAATGCCAAGGCTGCGGGGAATTAGGTTGCCAAAGCCTTCCATATCGTACTTAAAGGCGCTTTTGGGATAAGCCAAAATGACGCAGGCTACGGTGGGGTAAGGAATTTCGGCGATCGCATCGCTGCTCGTCGGATCCAGGGGCTGCAATAGCTTGCCAGTGGTGTTGGTGGGCGTCGCCAGCAGGAGAGATTTGGTGGTGACAGTGGTGGTGCCATCGGGGGTTTCCACCGTTAGGCGATAGGTGTCGTTGGGTTGGGGAGCAATGGAAACAACCCGATGGCTTACCTTGACGCGGCTGCCCAATTTTGTGGCGATCGTATCGGGCAGTGCACGTAAGCCCCCTTTGAAAGAGCCAAGCTCCCCTGCTTTCACCACGGGCAAATCAGTGCGGGGAGGGTTGAGCTTTTTCTCCTTTTTCCGCGCCATCAAGGTTTTCACGGCCCCGGGAGCCAAGGTGCCATTGCCGCGTTCTTCCAACGCCGCCAGCTTGGCAAAGGCAGACTGCCCACTGAGCTGATTCACATCCCCAGCGTATACGCCGGACACAAAAGGAATCACCAGCTTTTCTACCACTTCCGCCCCTAGATGTCGGGTAAAAAACTCCCGCACCGTTTCTTCGCCCCCTCGCTCCAGCGCTTCCGGATCCATCCCTTCAGAAATCAATCCCGTTGCCCCCAGCAGCAAACGAACCTTGCCAGCGCGGCTGATTAGCGACGTTTTTGCCAGGGCACCAGGACTCATAGGCACCGGCTGTAGCTGATCATCCCAGTACACAAAGCGGGGCAGCTTGCGATCAGCAAGAATTAATTCATCCTTCAAGCCCACATCAACGATTAGCTCCAGCAACTCTGGACTGCGGGAAAAGCTATTGGGTCCCTCTTCCCACAGAAAACCGTCTTGGGATTTAGTGATGACGCAGCCGCCCACCCGGTCCGCTGACTCCAGTACCAGAAGCTTTTGCACAGGGGTTGACGATTTGATTGCCAGCTCGTGGGCAGCAGTTAATCCGGTTAAACCTGCGCCGACAATAACCACATCCAAGATCTCTTGGGAGCCGGCGATCACCCCAACTCCACCGTTGTTTGATGCACTCTTGTTAGCGGAATCATTCACCAAAGTCCCTGTCATATTCCCCCCAAGGCTGTCTGAACAACCAAAACTTTAGCTCTGTATATTGACGCTCTATGTGTTTACGCTCGATGTCCGCGCTTTATAGATTGAAGCGCGAATGGATCTCGAAAAACCGAGGGAGCAGCATATTATTAACGATTTGATAATTTTTGGTGCGAGCCCATGGAGGAGACAGATTTGCGACCTACCCATGGCAGTCATGGCAAAAGGAATGCGTTGTTAAATTGTTTGAACACCGAATATTACTGACTGGAACAAGAGATTCAGCTTTCTTTTTAACGGGTGACTACTGAACCGTTTAAGACATAGCACTCAAGGGAATTGATATGGCTCGTTCACTCCCAAAATACCCTGCCTCCTTGGTATGTCTACTGCTCGTTCTATTGGGAATGCCCAACCGAGCCGAAGGACAGGTCCCTAGAACTGGTCCCCCTCAAGGCACTGCTATTCAGCGATCCCTTAGCCACCAGGCGATGGCATCAGCCGTGCCGGTATTAAGCGGTTGGAGTGCACCGAGGCGTGATGTGTTGAAAGTGAAGCCCGGCAGGCTTCCCGGACGGCAAGCGCTGACGGAAGCAAGTTTTTTCCCGCCGAGGGGAATGGGCACACCGAGACCAGGCGGGTCCACCGGAACACGTTGTTCTAGCTGTAGTAGTTTTCTGCTGCCGACTTTCTGGGACCCAGTAGCAAGACGTCCATACAGCTACGGCAAGACCATCAGCGATCGCCCAAAGCTATACATTGATATCAATGCCCCAGAAGAGATTGAGGAAGGGGTGAATTTTCGGGCAACCCTATACGAGGCGGATCAGGAAGAGCCGATTGCAGACATTATTTGGCGTTACTCTTACGGCGCAGGTCTGTATGAAGTGGACTTCTTTGAGGACAAATCTCCAGGAGCAACTTTGGCGCTGGAGACGGGAAAAACCTACACGGTGACTGTTGAGGTAGCGTGCTTGGACGATACAACTTCGAGTTGGAGTTATCGAGTGTATCGAGGAGTAATACGCAAAGTTGCGCCGCCAATTCTGTTAAGAGATCGGCTATCGTCTGCAAATAATGAGTTGGAGCGAATGGAGAGTTTTGCTGAAGCAGGGCTTTGGATTGATCTGATGGAACAGGGGGCAGAAGTAGCTCGCAATCACCCCAATGATCGTGAGCTGTGGAAGGTTTGGATGGGAATTGTGCAAGAGCTGGAAGCAAAGTTCGCCTCAAGTCACCGTCCCGCCGCTGGAGGTAGATGGAGGACAACAGAGGGATTCTTCAGCAGACTACAAGGCATCCCCTTAGTGACGGTAGATCGATCTAGGGAATTAGAACGGGTGTATCCCAGCCAAGAGGATTAGGCAACTCAGGATTAGACACCTCCAAGCGCTGCATCCTGGCGACCTTGTTAAACGCCCAGCGCATCTTAAAGACAACCTAGGGTAGGTTGATGGGCTGCCCCTGGCGAGTAAAGAGGGCGATATCCCACTGACCGTTACGGTTCACTTCAAAGGTGATGCGGCGACCATCAGCACTAATCATCGGCGATCGCACCTCGGCGGGCAGGTTACCGGTGATATCAGAAATTTGGCGAGTGCGGGTGTTATAAACCAAAATTCGCGATCGCCCCTGACGGCTAGCGGCAAAGGCAACCCACTGTCCATCATCGGAAACGCTGGGGGACGACGTAATAGTGTCCAGGGAATTGAGACCGGGCAACGGAAGGGACTGTCGCGATCGCAAGTTGTAGAGATAGATATCTTGGCTACCCCGGCGGTCTGAAATAAATACCAAATAGGAGCCCGCAAGATGGGGCGATCGCTCTGCAAAACCGCTATTTAAGCTACTGGGATTTACACCATTAATGTCGCTGGGATAGCGCACCAATCGTCCCCCCATACAGCCGGTCAACCCCGCTGCTGCGATCGCCAAACCCAGCCAACGCCACTCCAATGCCATCGTTGTTACCCTGTGTTTACCGCTGAAGTCTCCTCAGCTCCATTTTCGCAATTCCCGTTCAAAATCCCCATTCAAAATCCCTACCCAAAATCTCCGTTTAACCTCGTAAGACTCCCATGACTTTCCTAAAATCTCTATTGGCTACGGCGCTGGTAACGGTGGGTATGGGCGGGGCGATCGCCCTCCCCGTCCGCGCCCACAGCAACGAGTCCCACAACAGCACCAGCGTCCAAGCGGAAGAAGGAGTCAAGTTCGAGGTTATTCCCGTCCGAGGAAACATTTACGTTATTGCAGGCACCAACGGCGCAGGGAATATCGGCGTGGTCACGGGGGAAATTGGCCCAATTTTGATTGACAGCCAGGTGCCAGGAGTCACCAACGACCTGCAAACAGTTATCCTCAACGCATTCAACCGCCGCCCTGGAATGCTGATTAATACCCATTGGCACTTTGACCACACCGGCGGCAACGCAGCCCTGGGGGAAACAGGGTTGACCATCGTTGCCCATGAAAATGCGCGGGTGCGGATGGCAGCGGGGCAGGTCATTGAGTCGCTGAACCGCACCATTCCCCCAGCGCCGGAGATCGCTTTACCAGCCGTCACCTTTACCGATTCAATGACGTTCCACGTGAACGACGAGGTGATCGAAGCATTTCACGTACGCAATGCCCACACCGACGGTGATATCGTCATCCATTTCAAAAATTCCGACGTGATTCACATGGGCGACCTGGTGTTTAACGGTCTCTACCCATTTATTGACGTGTCCAGCGGCGGCAGCATCAACGGCATGATTGCGGGGGTGGATCAAATTCTGGAAATTGCCAGCAACGACACCAAGCTAATTCCCGGGCATGGTCCTTTGCTCACCCGTGCTGAACTGGTGGATTATCGCACCATGTTGATCACCGTGCGCGATCGCATGGCGGCGGCGATCGCCAAAGGGAAAACCCTGGAGCAAGTGCTGGGCATGAATATCAACGCCGACTATGACGAAACCCTCGGCAATGTATTTTTATCACCCGAACAATTTGCCACCATTTTGTATAACGACCTGTCACGGGACGACTTGTCACGAGACGATTTGCCCCAGTAAGTGGTCCCGAAAACCCGAAGCCTCCGTGACAATGGGTGTACAACACTCCCACAACCATAAAAAAATCAAGCTAAGCTGTATCGGCACCAGAAGTCGTTAGTCATTAATCCCTAGTCATTAGTTCCTAGTCGTTTCTGACGTTATTTACTGAAGTCGTAATTGTGCTTACCCAAAATTCTTCTAAGTCGCCGACTCCCCCATCTGCTGTATCTACGCCTGCCGATCCGCCGCAACTCAAGCTACAAACCGTGCAAATTTCGGCGCGGCGAGCGGGCATTAATCCCAACTACTGGTATGCGATCGCCTGGGCTAAGGACCTAAAGCCTGGGGAAGTGATGCCGGCGACGGTGTGGAAGCAGAAGTTGGCGGTATATCGCACCGAGAGCGGCGAGCTGGGAGCCGTGGACGACGCCTGTCCCCACAAGGGTGTGGAAATGCACCGGGGCAAGGTGATGGGTGAGCATCTCGCCTGTCGCTATCACGGATGGGAGTTTGACAGTGATGGGGAGTGCAAAAAAATTCCTTATTTGCCCAAGGTCCAAAAGCTGCCACGCTGCGCCGTGCTGAAAACCTACGCCATTCAAGAGAAGTACGGCATTATTTGGCTATTCCCTGGCGATCGCGAGCTGGGAGAAAAGACGCCTCTGTTCGATATGCCGGAGTATGGCAATAACGACTGGTTTATGGTGCCGGTGAATGGACACTTCAAGGCGCATTTTTCCATTTGCAATGAAAATTCCATGGATGTGTTCCATGGATTTTTGCATGAGGATTTACAGGGCTGGTTTGACCCGGCGCTAACCCGACTAAAAGATGAGGGCGATCGCATCGAGGCGGACTATCGCGTGTCCTATAAGGGGCAAATGGCGAAGTTTCTGGGCTTTACAAAGGACGCCAACGAAGTCACCACTCGAACCATTTCTGTGCAGTATCGTTACCCCCACTACTACAGTTCTCTGGAGGGAATTTCGAGTCTGTACCTGATGCGGCTACCCATTGGAGAGCAGGAAAGTCGGTCCTTTGCCTTGTTTTTCCTCAAGCTCAGCTTGCCCCAGTGGTTGATCAATCCGGTGCGATCGCCCCTGCAAAGGTTTGTGGAAAAAGTCCTATTCCAGAAGTTCCTCGATCAAGATACGGAAATGATGGAAAGCGAACAGCAGGTTTATCTGGCAGATCCTGACCGCCAATACGTAGAAATCAACCCTGCCATTATTGCGGTGCAGCGCATGGTGGTGCGCCAATACCAATGGTTTCTGGACGGAAAAACCGGTCCCGTCACCAAATGATTTAGGACAATAAGCTGCGATATAAACAGGCTGTGGTTGCTGCGGTTTACCGGCGGCTTACATTTACGGTTAGAAACTGACGGTTAGACATAAGGGGTTGAATTAGTGCCCGAGTTTCCAGTTACGCTCAATTTCTTCGAACTCAATGGATTTGATCCGACTCGCAGGTTTGATGCGAGTCAGCCAACCTTTGTGATTACCCACGGTTACCGCAATAACGGCAGTGCCCAGTGGATCCTAGATAAGGCGCAGCTCCTCCGACAAAGCAATCCCGATGCCAACATCATTTCCGTAGATTGGGCTGAGGGTGCAGCACCGGGAATTTTTGGGCTAGATTACCCACCCGCCGCCGCCAATACGCGATCGCTGGGCATTGAAATTGCCAACCAGCTTATTGCCCTAGGCATTGACCCCGCCAGAACTCAGCTCATTGGTCATAGCCTCGGTGCCCACGGCTCGGGATTTGCTGGGGAGGAATATACCCGACAAACCGGAAGGGCGATCGCCTCCATCATTGGACTCGATCCTGCCGGACCTTTGTTTGAGGAAATCCGGTCTGGGGATGCGATCGTCGACGTGCCGCCGCAGGATCGTCTTGATGCCTCCGATGCGACCCAAGTGGTCGCTCTACACACCAGCAGCGTCTTTGGCAGCAGTCGATTGTTGGGCGATCTAGACATCTTTTTCAATCGCGACTTCCTGTTGCAGCCAGGGCAATTTAACGACGCGGGCAATCACTCTTACGCCCAGGAGGTCCATGACCAAATTCTGAGGGGAGAACCACTGGTTACGGCCGCTGGTGTTCCAATTACCCCAAATTTCCTAGCCACGGGTGCCGGTGAATTTAAGGGGTCCTCTTTTAGCTCCACTTTTCCAGGGAACGCCCCCACCGTTTCAGCGCTAACGGACCTGCCCACCTTTGAGGCTCTGGTCAATCGCCTAGCTGAGGCTAATCAAGGCACCATCAACCAGCAAGTGTTTCCTTTGGCAGACAGACAAACCAGTTTCACCGTAACGGAAGCCATCTCAACGGCGGCACAAGGCGGTGTACTGGGCACATCATTGGCGGAAGAACTCATTGGCTCACAGGAGTCAGATGTGTTGCTGTCCTTTGCGGGAGCAGATGTCATCACCGGGCAAGACGGTAATGATGTGATCTTCGGAGGGGACGGTTCGGACACCATCAGTGGCGAGAACGGTGACGATATTATTAACGGCAATACCGGCGACGACCTATTGAGGGGAGGTCCTGGGGCAGACTATATCCGAGGTGGTCAGAATGATGACCAGCTATTTGGAGGTGGGGGCAACGATCTTTTGGTGGGCGACCTGGGCACAGATAGTCTCACGGGCGGGGTGGGATCTGACACCTTTGTCCTAAGAACTGACCGACCAGAGGTGGTGGAAAATCTCCAAGGGGCGGACCAAATCACGGATTTTAGTCCTGGCGAGGGAGACCGGATTGTGCTGACGGGGGAGTTTCCTTCCAGGGCGATCGGCTTTCAGTCCATTGATGTGGATGGCAACGGCGTCCTAGACACGGTGCTCAGTTACGCTTCCACGCGCTACTCCAGCAGCACCGAATCATTTGCCCCAGTGACCTTCTACCTCGGCACAATTTTGAACCAGGTCGTCGACGCCACAAGCCCATCCATCTTGTCCCTGTCCGCAGGCGATCCCCTGCTGTAAAACATCGGACAATATCGCCATATCGGGAGCACCGTTGCCGCTAGGGCTGGAATACTTCAGGGACTCGACGGCGTAAGGAGTCGTTGAGCTCTGGGAGGCGATCATACAGTTGGCAATACCAGTTGTAGCGATCGCGAAAATGTAGGCACTGCATGCGATTTGCCTTCACCCAGTCATAGGCACGGCGGGCTAACTCCAAACGCTGTTGGGAATTTTCGATTAATCCATTCAGTCGCGCCTCAAACTCCTCTGGGTTACGGAATAGCAGCCCAGTAACGCCATCTTCAATGGACTCTTCGTACACAACCGGGCTCGCCAACACCGTTACCCCACAGGCAGCACATTCTAAAAACTTGAGATCCGACTTTAAGCAATTAAAGCGTGTTGCCCCTAGGGGCAAAATAGCAACGTCGCATTTGTTGAGGGTGTCTCGATAGGCGGCGTAGGGCACAAAAGGTTGGAACGTTTTGTGGGGAGTGTCCAAGGTTTCGAAAAATTCCTTGTCGTAGATAATCTCCACGTGAATGCGATCCCCCCAGCGTTGCACCACTCGATTGAGGGCTGACATTAACGGTCGCCAATCTTCCTGGCGATTAAGCGCCCCGAAAAACAATCGAACGGGAGCCTGAGCATCGTAAACCCGGGGCGGAGGCAGCTCACCAATCTGATTAGGAAACACCGCCACGTGGGGGTTGATTTGTCGCAAAAATCCCGCTAGCTTTTCCGTTGAGGTTTGCACCGCATGGGCAGCTCGGTAGGTGAATAAAACATCGCCGCGATCCTTCCACCGCAGGGGATCATCGTCCAATTCCACCACAATTAGATAGCCCCGATCCAGGACCCGCTTTACGGTAGCAATGTCTTTGGGATATAGCAAGATCGGACGCTGCCAAATAAATACCGTTTGCTCCCCCGGGCGTTCCAACCCCAATCGAGCGTCGCGATCGCTGGAAAACGTGCGTATCCCAGGCATTGCCTCTAGGAAATAATTAGGCTCCGACACCCGCACCCGCTTGCACGCTTTTTCCTCCATCACCAAAGTTTGAACATACAGCCGCCGCACCGGGTCCGGCTGCGCCACTCGACCACGCACCACATATTGATAGGCCGCTGCCTGAATATCAAAGGTACCCATGGGCACTTTCAAGCGCTGGAGGGCAGGCTCTAAAATCCGTTTAAATTCCTCAAAGCCCTCGTCTCGCCGCTGGTCCACCGGAAACAGACCATAAAGCTCTAGCCCCGCCTGTTTAAAGAGCTGTTCGATACTGTCCCGGGTAAAAAATCGCAGGTGGGTGCGATCCATCAGCCCCTGATCGCAATATTCCCATTTGCCCAATAGCAAATCGCGAATCACGGACCAGTGCTGCACGTTGGGAATACACGCCAGTACGATGCCATCGGGCTTCAGCCATTGGCGATGCTTGGCTAAGGTATCCCACGGATTAACAAAATGCTCTAGCACGTCGCCGTAGATAATGCAGTCCACAGCGCCAGGCTGAATACCTGGGTCAAAATCGGGTGCTTCCGCATTGCCCACAATGACCTTATCTAAACGGGTTTGGGCGATCGCCGCCGCATCCTCATTAATTTCGATGCCAATGTAAGTACAGTGGGGATTGAGGCGTTTATAGGCTTCCCCCAGTGCGCCGCGATAGCACCCCAGCTCCACCACCACCGCTGCGTCCTTGGGGAGCGATCGCAGCAAATTATGGTTCAAATTATCGTTGTAAGGCTGAGTAGAATCCGGGGCGGAGGTCATGGACAACTTAGCAGTAGGGAACAAATTTAGAGGTGGCGTTCACAAGGGGAGCTTACAAAGAAGCTTGGCACGGTAACTCCACATTGGCACCAAGATTTATTGACACCAAGATTTTATCCGCGAATTTTCCATCAGAATCGGCAAGCTCGCTAACATTACGAGTTTATTGACGTGCGACGACATCGCTGGAGGAGTGGCGGCGCGATTTGTCAGACGATTCATCACCGGTGCTCTGCCCCATGGCCAGGGTCGGCAACTATGCCTCCTCAGGAACCGCTTGTTATCGTTATTGAACGACAATTTTTGGAAAAATTGTTAAAGAATGAGAGAAGGAAAAATGCGACGATAAAATCGGCGGTTTAAGTCACATTCTGAGTCATATACTGCCCTTTATTGGGTGGGCAGAACTTGCCCAAACACGGCGATATTCGCCCCCATGCCACTCTCCCGTTGGAAAAGAAGCAGCAGTACGGAACAGTGCTCCTCAAAATCTTTTATCAGCCATTTGTATTTTTAAGTACTCCCCTTTACAAGTGATTCCATGAACACGGCACCCACTGCTCCACAACAGTCTAATTCTGGACAGAAGTCACCTCAGCGGCGCAAAATTTCCCCTATCCAAGGATTGTCACTCAGTCGCAAAATTCTGTCCGCTTATGTTATTGCCTTGGGAGTCAGCTTCGTCGGAGTGGGGGTGGGGTTTTCATGGGCACAACGGGTTGAAAGCCAAGCCCAAGAAGCTCAGCTTGAGGTTATTGAAGATCTAGAAGATGTTAACCATCTTCAAAGCAGTATTGACCAGCTATTAATTCACCACCTTGCTATTGCAGAATGGCTGCGATCGCCCTCTGAAGCATCAAAAGATAAAATTCTGACCACGTTAAATACCATGCGCAAGGACTACCTAACTTTTGCGCAATCGTGGGAAACTTTGCTCCAGTCCGATGAATTTGGAGCAGAAGAAGAGGACGAGGAGTTCAAAGGATTTGAGCCTACGGACGAAGAGGCGGAAATTGGACGATATTTAAGCGACAACTATAAGCCTATTGTTCAAAGTTACTTGCAAGATCAAAAGTCATTTTTTGAGCGGTTAGATGCGGTTTCTCCCCAGTCCAACGTCCCCTTTCTCGTCAACAATCTTTCAAGGCTTAATCAAACTGACTGGCTACTGCAAGTGGACAGCTTTAGCGAGCAGATTAATCGATTAATTGCAGCCACAGAAGAGGAGCAAGATGAAGCGAAAGAGCTCTACTCTTCTGCATATAGAATTCAGTTAAAGATTGTCTATGGCAACGCTATCCTATCTGCATTACTGGGTTTATTTATTATTTTCTGGATTACTCGCTCCCTGATGCGCCCTTTGAAGGAGATGACGATCCTCACTCAAAAATCTGTTGAGGAAAAGGATTTTAACGTTACGGTGCCTATTTCCAGTTCTGATGAGTTAGGAATTCTTGGGGAAACATTTAACGCTTATACCGTTTTTACGTCTCAGTTGCTTAGGGAAAAAACGGAGAGCAATGAAATTCTCAATTCAACGTTAGAAGAGCTCAAAAAGAAGCAAATTCAGCTTGTGCAAAGCGAAAAAATGTCGTCTTTGGGACAGCTAGTGGCAGGGGTGGCGCATGAGAGGACGTCTGAAAAGTCTAATTTATGACGCCAGCCGCTTGAGTAAGAGTCG
>ERZ1740067.480-NODE-480-length-32007-cov-7.095925_pt1 | contig 32007 bp, 33 predicted proteins | sample MGYA00581736_ERZ1740067 | MGnify/ENA primary metagenome ERZ1740067 (study PRJEB43018, sample SAMN04849236) | marine metagenome | isolation source: floating plastic debris | place: Pacific Ocean | collected 2008-08-27 | study: EMG produced TPA metagenomics assembly... | reverse complement strand
GGGATAAAGAAGCAGCGATCGCATGGCTGGAGCTACATGGCCGAGCGATGCTGCCGCACATCTAGCTGATGAGCTAAGCTGCCGTTGGTCCAATCTAGGGCATGGGATTCATTTGCGGGAACCACGCTTACCATGGGTTGACGACGACTTGCCGCCCGCGCAGCCGCTCTTCTTGCCTGCGTCCTCGAAACTCTCGTCGTTGGACGTGCAGACGATCGAACTGCGCTGGCTGCCCGCTGCTCGACTTTTTGACTGTTTTTCTGTACTCTTCTAGGCTGCGCTGCTTTTTGTTGTTGGGCCGTTGTTCTCGATGCTAAGACGCGACTTCCCGAGCCTGCTGGTCTAGCAGTGACTGCGGATTTGCGTGCGCGCTGACGTTTCTTTTTGGGACGTTCGCTGCTGCTGGCAAGCGTTCCCTTGCGCACCGATGACAAATTTTCCTTTGCTGTATTGTCCGCCGTGCGAGCCGATGCGCTTGCTGTGACAGGGCGGCTTCTGCGCTTACGCCCTTGTGCGCGAGCCGCAGCCATTCGCACCATTGCACGTCGCCGAGAAATTATCAGAGAGCCCGCTGCACAAGCGCCTACCAAAGACACAATCGGCAGTACTGGCAAGCCCAAACCACCTTCAGCGGTATCAGCACCTTGTGTACCGACTTCCACTACAGGTACGTTTCCCGCTGCTGTTTCATTGGCTGGAGCTGTCTTAGACTGTTCACCACCGCCTTCTGCCTGATTAACGTTGAGCAAGGCGTTTGCTTGACTAGAAGCGCCGCTATCTAATGCAGGTTCTGGCAATGCCATCTTTAGCTTACGTGGGCTCAGCATGCCGTTTAGGGCTAACGTGCCCGTTGTCATAGACAGCAGCCAAAAGCCCAAAACCAAGACCCAAGGTCGCACCAGCAGCAGATTAAGCAATACCTTGGAGCCTTTTGAGTCCTTTACTGCTGAGGGAGACGGCAGTGCTCTGAACGGATTTTTGCCAACGAGCTTTGTGCTTATACTCTGTCGAACATTTTTTATCAGGTGACCGGATAGGCGCTTCAAGGGCTTGACGCTTTTTTGCTTCATCTCCTGAAAGTTGGCAGGAGATGTGGCGGTAGGAAGCTTCATATTTTTCAATCTCTCCGGCGGCCTGTTCATAAGCAAAGAGTTCCTCTAGAGAGCCCCTTTTCCAAAAGTTATCGGAATTGTAGAGGCATATCGAACGATTGGCTAGCTTTAAAGCTAGTTTTCCCTATGAGGTCACCGGCTCAGCTTCTGTACAAGGGAGTGCTGGCTTAGGATTAGGCCAGTTCTATCGCAGCTCCAACGCAGGTAAATATTTCCCTGGGTCTTGCGCAATCCAGCCAGAAGCAGAGTTCGTACGGACCTCAAAGTAAAGATAGGTCGTTGTCCCAGCGGTTCCCTCAGTCGCCACATTAGTGGCCTCACCAATGGCACCGCCTTGGTTAGCACCCACGCTTCCCACGACCATCTCCTCTGCTACAGGCTGCCCAACTTCAACCGAAATATCACTTAAGTTGGCATAACGAGTTTGTAAACCCTGTTCGTGGTTAATAACGAGGAGTTGGCCGTAGCCTTCCCGTTCGCCCACAAACGCAACGGTACCTGCGCCTACCGCGCGCACATCCATGCGTTCAGGGATAGTAAATGCCAGGCCACTGTTGAATATCAGCTCGTTTCTGGTGGAATGCGGCTGCCAACCGTAGCTCAGCACAATCTCAGCAGGCTGAGATAGCGGATAGCCCTGTAACTGAAGTGTCCTTGGCTGGCCCGCCGTCGGTGCGATGAGGTTGGCGCCAGGGACGAAAATGCGGCTGGGCAATTCTGCCACACAGCCATTGACTTCAAATAAAAGATCAGCTCGACTGCCGTGGCGTTCAGCTAAAGACTGCCAGCTATCGCTTTGACCTACAGCGACGACCTGCCCATTAAATGGCGGAACCGTTAGCTCAGTGCCTGGCGATAGTGGAGATTGGGCTGATCCACTCAGTCCTGGATTGAAATTTGCTAATGTTTCGGGCTGTAGGTTGTAGTTAGCCGCAATGCTGGAAAGCGTTTCACCCGTTATTACCTCATGTTGCTGTAGCTGCTCTAGGGCTGCGGGGCAGCGCTCATTGGCGGATACAGGTGCGATCGCTAAGAGTATCGGTGCCAAGCTGCTGGTGAGGGCAATTATCAGGCGACATTGGATCGGATTTTTTCTCTGGCAATTTTTATCAGGTCGGCTGTTTGAAAAATTTAGCCAAAACATAGCCAAAACAATAGTGTGTAGACGGGAAAATGAGCGGTTGTGAATTGATTCAGGGGGCTGAAAGCTATATGCCCATACGCTCTTTCAGCGCGAGTGCTTTTCTTTCAGGGTAGATCCTTATAAATCTTTTGGGATGAGCCTTCTGAGATAAGTCTTTTGAGACGATCTTTCTGAGGCGAATTGCGAAAGGTAATCGTTTACAGGGGAAGCTTTCACACGATGAATCATGGGTATAGAGACGCCCTATAGTTTAAAGAAAGGCTAGTGAAAAGCGTAGGAAACTCGCTAAAGTACTAGAGACGCATCTATACTTTGGGCAGAAATCTGCACTTTGAGCAGTACCTCTGTACTTTGGGCAGCCTAGTTGTACTTTAGGGGTTTCCGGAAGCTAGAGACCTTTTATTGTGCATCAGCGCACATTCGCGAAATTTACTTATTTAAGTGGGAACGACAAAACATGGGGGTTTCTCCAAAACACTTGGGACTCGGTGGAACGTTGCTTCTTCTTGGCATGGGTGCTGGCTGGGTTGGTCACACTTACGTTGATAGTCAAGCGACATCTAGTGTCCGTAGTGCGGAAGAGTCTCTCTCTGCTGTTATTTCTACTTCTCAGGAGGCTTTCGCTCAAGCCCCCCCCCCCGCTGCTGCACCGACAGACGCCAACTTCATCGCCAATGCGGCTAATCGTGTAGGGCCCAGCGTTGTCCGGATTGATGCCTCGCGCTCGGTGAGTGGCCTGTCAGATCCGTTTGATCGACGACTATTTAAGCGTTTCTTTGGGAATGAAGGCCCCAATGATTTTCCTCAAAGCCCTCAGATTCCGGAACGCCTGGAGCAGGGTACAGGGTCAGGCTTTATTCTTAGCGCCGATGGCAAGCTCTTGACCAATGCCCATGTGATTGAAGGGGCTGACACCGTGAGTGTCACGCTTAAGGACGGCCGCAATTTTACTGGTGAGGTTATTGGCTCTGACCCGGTTACTGACGTTGCTGTGATCAAGATTGAGGCGACTGATTTACCTGTGGCTCCATTGGGCAGTACGGATGGTCTTTCTCCGGGGCAGTGGGCGATCGCAATTGGCAATCCCCTAGGTCTCGACAACACTGTCACGGCTGGCATTATCAGCGCCTTGGACCGTACCAGTACTCAGGTCGGCATCGCGGACAAGCGGGTGCAATTTATTCAAACTGACGCGGCTATTAATCCTGGTAATTCTGGCGGCCCGTTACTCAATGCCGACGGTGAAGTGATTGGTATGAATACGGCGATTAGAGCAAATGCTCAGGGCCTAGGGTTTGCGATTCCGATTGAAACGGCTAAGCGAATTTCTGACCAGCTATTTGAGACTGGTGAGGTGCAGCATCCTTATATTGGGATTCAAATGGTGAATCTAGACAAGGAAATGCGCGATCGCATTAATCAAGATCCAGATATTGGCGTCAAAATTGAAGAAGAACAGGGTGTTGTCATTGTTCGCATTATGGAAGGCACGCCCGCAGAGACAGCGGGTCTAAAACGCGGCGACATTATTAAAGAGATTAACGGAGAAGCAATTACTGACGTCACGGACGTGCAGTCTCAGGTGGAAAATGCTGGCCTCGATAATGAATTAGAAGTAACGGTTAATCGTGCTGGCGAGTTAGAAAGCATCAGTATTCGCCCCACGGCTTTGCCTGAGAATCTTCGGTAGCTGCTGGCTCTGGCTTTATGCAAAAAAGGGAACTCGCAACATACGCGTGAGTTCCCTTTTTATATTTAAATGCAAACTAAATACAACCCTTCTGATGCACACTCAAGGGTGCAGTCACTAGTCGTCTGAATTTTGAGAGTCCAAGCCCAGATCCAATGAGCCGGACAGATTAGCCTCTAGTTCCATGCGCTGTTCCATCTGACGGAGAAAATAGCCCGTCATCATAGCTGAGGCTAGCAGCCCTGATAGATTCTCTCGATCCGTACTAACCTGCACATTAAAGCCGTCAGACGGTAAAACGCCTACTAATCCCTGAACGTTGTGAGAAATGATTTGTTTGATCTCGCCACTGACCGACTGAGCCACTCGTGAGAGCACCTCAGGTGGCTGGTGCTGCAGATAGTTCAAAAGCTCGTTAGTCCTTGCCTCTTCCGAATCTAGGCTAATGAAATCTGCACTTTCAGGATTGAAGACCATAGAAAAGCTGAATAACTGACCTTAGCTTAGCCGCTGAAACCAAATAATAGGATGAGTAGATTTCCACAAGCGTCTGACGCTATGTGAGCGGTCGTTGACCTTAAGAAAACCTATGATTTTCAACAAGCTTCTATTTATAGCTTAGCTAATAATGCACCAAATCGGCATTTTCTTAAGCTTCTAGGTCATAGCTTTATGGTGAGTCTCAGTGCTACAAACAGTTCTAAGAAGGCATCCAGGGGTTTATTCCTGGGGTGGTGCCTCTTTGGCTGCATCAGTTTCTGATGGGTCATTTAGTCCCTCGTTTGCGCTCTCGTTTGCGGAAACTTCGCCCACCTGATTCTCTGTGTCGGTATGCTGTGCGTCACCGATTTCTGTCATGGGTTGGCTGTCTGCATCTCCTTCCAAAGGCAGCGCTTTCTGTTTGGGTAGCCTCAAACTCTCAATCTGAGGCAGCTTGTCGATTTCAAAGTGCTGATAGAACTTTTCAGTGACCTGCAGCCATGAAGAGCGTCCGTCTGCCTGGCGACGTTTTTTGACAAACCCCTGATCGACTAGGTCTGGCACGTGCTGGTATACGCCGGAGCCTCGAATGTCGACGAGTTCGCTTTGCGCAATCGGGCCGCGTAGGGCGATCGCAGCCAGTGTTCGCAGTGCTCCCAGTCCAATATCTAGCGGTACGATTGTATCGACGAGCGGCTTGTAAAGCTCTCTGAGCTGGAGTGCATAGCCTTCTTCTGTTTCCGCAATCTCCAGCGCACCTTCTCGATGGGCGTACTTGCCCATCAGGTCGATGAGTCCTTCCTCGGCACTATCGCGATCGCACTGAGCAAATTCGGCAATCTGGGCAATCTTCAAAGGCTGCGCTTTAAGATACAGAATCGCTTCAATTTTGTTGGCCAGACCAGACATGCTTGATTCCTAATCTAAATTGCGTCCCGTTAGCTCAACGAAGATATCTTCCAAATTGGCGGGTCGCGTCATCATACCCGTTTTATCCGGCTGTTGGTCAAGATAGTGATTGGCCTCTGCCAGCGTAGGGAAGAACACATACTCCCAGCGATCGCCCTTTTGCTTCATGACAATGCCTTCGCCGTGCTTGTGGCGTAGGCCTTCTAGCGTACCGCTTTCGATGAGCTTACCTTGATCCATAATGCCGATGCGATCGCACAGATACTCCACTTCTTCCATATAATGCGTTGTCAGGAGCATCGTCATTTTCTGCTCACGGTTTAACTCACGGATAATTTCCCATAGCCGCCTACGCGTTTGCGGGTCGAGCCCTACAGTGGGCTCATCCAGAAAGAGAATGCTGGGCTTGTGGAGCAGGGCTCTGGCGATTTGTAGCCGCCGTTTCATGCCGCCGGAGAGAGTTTTGACCTTATCGTTGGTGCGATCGCTCAGGCCCACGTAGTTCAGCCATCGCCCAATATCTACCTTGCGCTGCGCTGGCGGAATATGGTGCATCCGACCATGAAACTCCATATTTTCCCAAACGGTCATATCCGCATCGACACTGACCTGTTGCAAGACCACCCCAATTTGCCGCCGGACCTGTGCAGGCTGACGGCTCACGTCGAAGCCCGCCACCACAATATCGCCCTGCGTTTGCTTCGCGAGTGTCGTCAGCATTCGAATCGTTGTCGATTTCCCGGCACCGTTCGGGCCGAGTAGTCCAAAAATCTCGCCTGGCTCGATGGCCAAAGACAAATCATTGACCACGCAAGTATTGTTATAAACCTTGTGAACATTTTGCAGAGAAACTGCGGCAACCATGGCTTTCCTTCAAACGCCGTACCCATATTTAAGCCTATAGCAATCCCTCACCCCACCGCCCTACTCTCTGAACACAGCCTCTTAGAAAAATAGCCTCTTAGAATAGGACAGCAACAACAGGTGGCAACTGACGCCTTTATTCGCAAATCCCCTATTCGCATAAGAGCTAGACATGAGAGCTAGAGTTGATAACGGCGTTCTCTTTATTCGTAATGAAGACACGCCTCCTTACAAGAAAAATGGTCCTATCGTTCGCAATAGCTATTTTTGGGCGCTAAAGTCCATTGCTGACCGTGCCCCATTTAGCAAAGATTGGGAATTTGAAGAACGAGTCTGGATTGCTCTCGCCCGAATGCTGACGTCTTTTGCGGAGTCTGGATATCTTGGCCTTAGAGAGACCCAGCTAGAGTTCCATCCCAATGACGAAATTCCGCCAGAGCTTAAAGTCATGGCAACTTGGCGGGATCCTTCTGAGGAGGAGGAAGAGGACAAAAGTGATAAACCTTGGCCATACAACTAGGCCAAATACATAAATGCTGTTGGGCCCAACAATACAAAAAGGGTTCAGGCGTTAGCCCGAACCCTTGCTGCTAAGCCATTACTTCTAATAACTTACAGTAGCGATTGGTTTACATCAGGCCCAGCTGAGCCAAAATGCCGTTACCGGTTGCAAACTCTACTGCAAGCGCAGAAATAAAGCCAATCATCGCTAGGCGACCATTCCAAGTTTCAGCAAACTCAGTAAAGCCCAGCTTGTTAGACGGTGCGTCGTTGTTCATGTGTTTTCCTCTGTCTAGGTTATCTTTTGGCAGACTGTTAACTTATGTTAACGAATCTTCTAGAAGGCAACTGTATCTTTCGGCATATTTACGACTAGTTACCCTTGTGTAGGACTCAATCTGTCTATGAATTGGGTAGCAATTGCTCAGCCGTTCCAGCTTGAGCGCCAGTCTTTTCGTCATTTGCTAGTTCGCGCTCCTTATCTAGCCGACGTTTCCGGGCATATAGCTGAATCGTAATGACGAAAGACAAAATGAGCCCAGCGATTAGCCAGGTCGTTGTACTCGTTGGGAAGCTGTTTTGGAAAATCACCAGCAGCACAATCGTGACCAGTAGCAAGGTCGGTCCCTCGTTCAGAGCCCGAAGTTGCTTTGGCCCCCATTTGCACTCCCCTGCTGCCAGCTGTTTGCGTAGCTTGGCGCAGTACATGTGATAAGCCACTAGCAATGCCACAAATCCTAGCTTTGCATGCATCCAGCCTTCATTCAGCACAGAAGGTCGCTGCCACAGCAAACCCCCAGCCATGGTCAGCGTCAAAAGCATCCCCGGTGTCGTAATAATTTTGAGCAGTCGTGTTTCCATAATGGCGTACTGCTTTTTCAAAATGCTCCGGGCAGGTTCTGGCTCTTGCTCAGCTTCTACATGGTAAATAAACAGACGTACTAAATAGAACAGTCCGGCAAACCAGACGACGACACCGATGATATGAAACGATTTGAACCAGTAATAAGCCATTAGAAATAGTGGATGAGAGCCGAATAATTTGTGGAGAGGGATTTATTTTATTTTCCGCTAGCGCCTAATATTTTGATCGCCTAGCTCATAGGTTCTTAACGTTACGGAAAAATACCCATGCCCCTCACCTGGCAGCCAATTAACACCTACGAAGACATCGATTATCACAAAGCCGACGGTATCGCCAAAATTACGATTAACCGTCCACACAAGCGCAATGCCTTTCGGCCAAAAACTGTATTTGAGCTTTACAACGCCTTTTGCGATGCCAGAGAAGATACTCGCATTGGTGTTGTGCTACTCACAGGTGCGGGTCCACACACGGATGGTAAATATGCCTTTTGTGCTGGCGGCGATCAGCGCGTTCGTGGCAAAGCGGGATACGTGGGTGAAGATGGCATTCCCAGGCTAAATGTTTTGGATTTGCAACGGCTTATTCGCTCGATGCCCAAAGTTGTGATCGCGCTAGTGGCAGGCTATGCCATTGGTGGCGGGCATGTCCTTCACCTTATCTGCGATCTTAGTATTGCTGCCGATAATGCCATCTTTGGCCAGACAGGGCCCAAGGTGGGTAGCTTTGATGGTGGGTTCGGTGCTAGCTACTTGGCGCGGGTCGTTGGCCAGAAGAAGGCGAGGGAAATCTGGTTCCTCTGCCGTCAATACGATGCTCAGCAGGCGCTGGATATGGGGCTCGTTAACACTGTTGTTCCTGTGGAACAGCTAGAAGCTGAAGGCGTACAGTGGGCCCAAGAAATTTTGCAGAAAAGTCCGATAGCCATTCGCTGCTTAAAGTCAGCTTTTAATGCGGACTGCGACGGACAGGCTGGATTGCAAGAATTAGCGGGTAATGCGACCCTGCTCTATTACCTCAGTGAGGAAGGTGCTGAGGGCAAACAGGCCTTTCTCGAAAAGCGTCCTCCTGACTTTAGCCAATATCCTTGGCTGCCGTAGGCTCTCTAAAAAACAATACGAAAAATCCCTTGTGGCTCACCTAAGAAAGCATACGGATAAACCACAAGGGATATGAGTTCATTCTTTATCGTCGGGCGATGTCCTTGAAAATCACCTACCTTTGAAAAGTACAAATGAAAAGTACAAAGTGTGGAGAATAAAAATAAAAAAATCGATAACTCGTAAAATACAAAGGCGGAAAATATTCTTATAGGCAATCGAGCTTACATGGGTAAATCCTTCTATATCTGTATCAATAACTATTAGCAACGGAGTGCGGGATCAAGCGATTTCTACTGACCTACCGCTTGTGCGATCGCTGCAGAAAAGGGCACGCCTGCCGGCACATTAGTTGGGTCACTCGCTAGTGGAACAACGGGAACTTCAGGTGAAGTTGCTGCTACTAGCTTTGCGATCCCCAGTACAGGTTTAGCTTTCTCTACAAAGGGCGATTCCGCCAGGCCGCAGGCTTTCCAGTGAGAATCGACATTGACATTGAGCTGATGGCACAAACCACCTCGGCGACCTTCATGGCTGTAAAAACGACAGAGCCCGCAGCGAGTTGTTTCACACTTTCCAGCAGTCATAATTTAGCTTCTTAAGGTGATAGTCTGTGAGTTCATAATGGCCTAACTTCAAAACTTAATTTCAAACAGGAAAAAACCCGCATCTATTGATAAACAAAGTGGATCAATAGATAAATCGCTGCCAACTACCTTCAGGTTTTCTTTATAGTTTGTTAAAGAAGCGCAACATCTCTGCCTGCAGGGATTACAGCGGTTTAAAGAGAATTGATAGGTATGATCCCGGTTCTTGGGATCAATGAGTTGACCCCATGTAAAAACTGTTTATGAGTGATTTTGTAACTTTTCTTTATGATGCTTTTTGCTGCGCTTAAGCGTCGTTAGAAAAACAGTTTATTGACTTAACTTTTAGAATTAATTTATCTTTTGTGTCGTTGAAAATACGGTTGTATAATCTTCTGTCATGTACATTTCTAGTCCACGATTATTTCCATCGCTTTGTCGCGCACAGTGCACAAGTAGACCAGCGCTCTATTTCTCCCTTTGGGCAGTAGCATCGGCACTGAGGACATAGTGTTTGAGTGCGCTGCCTGTTTTGAATAATTGCGGCCCACCGCTTGAATGCTTCTTCGGGGGTGTTTGGTTCTCGGGCGATTGCGGGCTCTGTTGTCTGATTACTTATCTGGTTATTCAATTGTGGGCTCGCTGTCAGGGTTTCGGTTGGCATGCCCACATAGCTAGGATGCTGCTGCGCTGACGGTGTTGCCTGTGTTTGTACGGTCTGTGTCTGTATGGTCTGTTCCCACTGTGCTGATGAGAAGCGAATGTTTTTTATGGGCTGGCGCTGATGTCGATTGAGCTTTCGGAGAATATTTGTGCGTTCGTAAGTTAAAGACTGTGCCCATGCAGCTGTCGCGGTGGTTACATATAGGGTGGAGCGCTGTATGGCGATAGGTCGAGTTTGCCGAGCAACTGCGAAGCCAACTGCCTTTGGCCAGTGCTGAACTACTAGGCGAAATTGCCTTTGCGCCTGCCAACTGGCTTGATTCTCAAGGCCCTTGATGAGGCCGCCTAGACTGTCTAATGCCATCGTTACTGATTGGGGTAGGAGCGGTATACACTGAAAGCTTAGTGCTAAGCGTTGTGGAACGGTTATGTCTGCTGTGCCTACTTTTGAGGCCAATCGTGCGCCCGGTAGTGGTGCGGGTGAAAAGCGCATGCGTAGAAAGCAGTCGTTTTTTGTGGTGCTGGGTGCGATCGCACTTAGTTTGACACTAGTCGGTGGCCTGGGCTTTGCCTACTTAAAGGCAAGCAGCCCACTAAGTTTACTAACTGGGAGCAAACGACCCATTGCTGCCGCCACGATGTTTGTGCCGTCGCGCGCGCCTTTCACAATATCTTTGCTGGCCAAACCCGATCAACTGATGGCGCTTCAGCAGGCGGTGGTGGGCGCTGGCCAGCGTGAACAAGCCCGCGCAGAGGTCGCTCAAATCCAGCAAACGCTTCTGCAAACAACGGGGCTGGACTACGAGCGCGATATACAGCCTTGGATGGGAGAAGAGGTGACCTATGCTTATACCGATGTAGACCTTGATAAAGAAGCTGCTAACGGACGGCAGCCAGGATATTTTGTAGCGGTTGAAATCGCGCCGGATCGGCAGCCGGAAGCTCAATCTTTTCTTCAGCTATTTTGGCAGCAGCGATCTTTGTCTGGTGACGTACTGAAAAGTGAGCAAGTTAATGGCGTACGGGTGATCTCCGTCGAGCCTGTGCCCAATACATCGGTCAGTAAGGCCGCTATCAGTTCTGCGACGGCCTTGGTCGGTGATCAGTTTGTGATGTTCTCCAATGACGTAAGGGTGATTCGGCGTAGTCTACACGCTGCTCAAACGACACAGAATTTGGCACAAAATTTTGCCTATCGGCAGGCGGTAGATGCCCTGCCACCGCAGCGAATCGCTCTGGCCTATTTCGATACGGCGCTGCTGGGTAAGGCTGATTTGGCTGAGAGCGGGTCGGGGATCAGCTCAGACAATGAGCGCGATTCCGAGGTGTCATCTTCTGCGTTGGCACCACCTACGTTTACAGCGGTTAGTATCGGTCTGACTCGAACTGGCATTACGGCTGATCTCAAGGTTGCTGAGACTGCGATGCAGCAACGCCCGCAACCTGGAAAAAGAGCAGGTCAAATCGATTTGCCAGACAACGCTGCGCCGGATAGTGCTGTTCTAGAGGCATCACTATCGGATGCTCTTCGCTACTTACCCGCAAGTAGTGAAGTTGCAGTGGTCGGTCAGTCTCTGTCTATGTTGCTCTCTTCGGACACGGTTTCTCCCCTTTTGCCTGATTTCTTGCACCTTGGCGAGTCGTTGTCTGAAAATCCATGGCAGCAGCTAACGGGTGACTACGCGCTGGCCCAGATGAGCGGTAGGCGCGCTTCATCGCGCGATTGGATTTTGGCCTTAAGGCGTGGAGCAGAGACTGAAAAGAGAGTGCGATCTCTGGATAAAGCTGCGCTCAAAGCGGGCTATAGCGTTGTCCCTGTGTCACTAGTTGAGTCTGGAGGAAGTGCTGCAGTCAGTGACTTACCTACTGAAGCTGCTGTTGATGAAGCGACGGCATGGACCCGGTTTAAGGTTGGCAGACGTCGTCAGTCTGCCAGTGATTTGGAGACTGAACTCCTAGGGTTTCACTTGCAACGCGGTAACTACGAAATATTTGCGAACTCGCTAGAAGCTGTAAATAGTGCGATCTCTGCGCCAATGGCGCCACTGCAAAAGTCTCACCGTTTTTTGCAGGCGATCTCTCCGTTGGAGGGTTCTACTGGTGCGTACGTATATTTGGATTGGCCGATTATTGCGCCAGCTATTGGCCAGCAGCTTCCCGCAGTTGGCAAGATTGATAGGGCAATGCGGCCACTGAGCAGTCATATTCAAGCAGTCGCTGCTACCCGTGACGAAGATACTGCTCACGTCTTCATTCAGCTGAAAGAGATGGCCTCATCATCGGTCGGCAAGTAATGAGAGCCTCGGCTGCCATTTGGCCCATCGTGATTGCTTGGGGGCAAGGACAACATCCTGATACCCAGCAAATGAAGCACTTGCAAGACTGGCTTCAATCCAGTGGACAAGTTAACGTGTGGCGGATTGAGCCACATCAGTTAGAGGCTGATCTGGTCGCGCGAGCAAGCCTGCTGCAATCGTTTGTATCCCGCTTAACACAGCATGGGCTTACTCTGCCGATAGCCCAAGACTGGACAGATTGGGTGAAGCCTTTGTGGGTGCTATGGCTGCCATTGGCATTGCGTATTGATGGGAATCAACGGGCTTTAAATCAGCCATATGTGCAAGGAATCTTAGGCGGGCAGGGGACCGGGAAGAGTACGCTATGTCAGATTTTGCAGCTGCTTCTGGGTTGCTTGGGCCAGCGTGCGGTATCGCTGTCGATTGATGATTTGTACTTGACGTATGCTGAGCGCTGCGAGCTGCGACGTAAAGTGCCTGAGCTGATATGGCGTGGGCCACCAGGAACGCATGACATAGACTTGGGCATTGATGTCCTCGAGCAGGTTCGGCGCAACGAAGCGGCCATAGCGCTACCTCAGTTTGATAAGTCGCTGCATGCGGGACAGGGCGATCGCATTTCACCCGCCATCGTAGAAAGTCCAACGATTGTATTGTTTGAAGGGTGGTTCGTGGGTGCTCAGCCCCTATCCGCAGAAACGCTGAATGCGGCTGATTTTTCCTTTCCGCCCCCGATAGAAACGCCAGCGGATCGCCAGTTTGCCAGAGACTGTAATAGCAGGCTCTCCGGTTATCTACCGCTGTGGGCTTTCCTGAATGATCTTATCGTGCTACTACCCAAAGACTATCGCTGGTCTTTGCAGTGGCGGCAGGCGGCAGAGTATAAAATGATGTCTGAAGGAAAAACAGGGCTTTCAGCGGCTGAAATATCAGCCTTTGTTCTGTACTTTTGGAAGGCATTGCATCCTGAGCTATTTATTACACCACTGACGCTGTGCCCTCAGCCGTCTGATCAGGCCAACGGTTGCTTACATGAGCAAGTGCTGAGCGATACCGCTCCAAGCAATAAAAATCCAGGCCAAGAAACCAGTTTGGTCGTTAGTATCGATCTTTCCCATCAGGTGGATGGTCTGTATTTACCCCGAGGTGGGCATTTTAAGGCAGTATGAAGATAGCAGGAGCATGATTCCAGCCTTTAGGTAGGAAATGAAGGAACGATGATAGGTATGGATACAACGCTCCAGGTGCTCACACCCGTAGGTATTTTAGACGGCACAACGGCCGAAGAGCTTCGTGTCCAAGTGGACAGGGCACTAGCGGCAGGTGCTAAGACCCTATTGATGGATCTAAAAGAGACGACGTTTGTAGACAGTTCTGGTCTTGGCACGCTGGTGTCTGTGCTTAAGAAAGTGCGCTCTCAAGATTGTGAAATGTACGTGTGCTCAATCAATCCTCAGGTAAGGATGCTGTTTGAACTCACCAGTATGGATCAAGTTTTTGAAATCTTTCCAGACAAAGCTGCCTTTGAATCCTCTCGATAAAGCCCACATTAAGAATCGCGATATCAAGAAGCCCTGTGTGCATAGATGTACACAGGGCTTCTTGATAGAAATTTTGGCTTGAATTTAGAACGGGATATCGTCGTAGTCAGGTGCAGGAGAACTTGCAGGCGTTGCCTGGGCAACAGGTGCGGCAGCGGCGGCTGATGGGGTAGACGCGGGGACTGCGCCTTGGCCACTGGCAAATCTACCCGCTGCGATGGGGATACCCTCGCCAATCTGTGCAGTTTGCAGATCGCTGATGGGGCTGATCCGCTGAGCGGTCATTTCAGCTCGCTTTTCTTTGAATCCTTCAGGCCGCTCTAATGTGTTCATGCCTAGGCGGCCTTCCAGTAAGACGCGATCGCCTGGCCGGTAGCGCTCTTGAATTTCTTGGGCCAAGTTACCCCAGCCCACAACCTTGATTTGTCCAGCGCTGTCGCCTTCTCTCAGTCCTGGAAACTTGACGACAAACTCTGCAATTGGCGTTTGGTTATCTGCTGTGTAGCGAAGCTGCGGGGCCGCCACAATCTCCGCCATCAAGATGCAGTTATTCATACGATATATTCCTTACTTCCCTGCTCTGTCTCTATGAAAATTTGTACTTTTTGTCGGTAGGCTTGGAGCTGCCTGTCCACCCAACTGCGGTCTTTGCTATTGGCAAAAATGTGAACCAGCGGCTCACTCGCATCCGGTAGAATCAGTACCCAGTTTTGCTGACTCGGGTCGATAATCTTGACCCCGTCTACCAGCTCTAAGGTCTCTGCCGGATGGGTCTCTACAAGATAGCGCATGAGTGCGCCCTTAAGCGTGCGTGGGCAGCGCATGGTTTGTGAGCGATGGGCAATGCGCGGCAGCTCCTGCCAAATCTGCCCTAAAGCCCGCTCCTGAATCAGCAGCATTTCAATCAGCTTGGCAATGCAAAACATAGCGTCAAACCCTGGATGCATTTGCGGAAAGATAAATCCCATATCGCCACTGCCGCCGAGCACCACATTTTTTCGGGTGTAGCAGGCTTCCATTAGTGCTGTGGGATTGGCTTTGGTTCGAATTACCTGACCATCGTGTCGCCGTGCGATCTCTTCAATAGCTCCCGATGCGTGTACCGGTACGATCACTGTGCCCCTAGGATTTGCGGTTAAGATGATGTGGGTCATAAGTGCGGTGAGGGGCTCGCCCCGAATCGGTGATCCGACTTCATCTACCAGTATTAGCTGTTCTCCATTGGCCGAGACTTGTACCCCAAAGGTTGCTCGCAGTGCTTGCACCACCTGTCCAAGCTGGCTGAGCATCTGGTCTAATTCAGGTGGGGAGGGCGGCGTAGGGTTGAGGCTGGCGTTGAGGACAACTGCATCGCAGCCGAACTTACCCAGCAACTGTGGCAACACGGCTCCAGAGACTGCGTAGGCGTAGTCAAGGACTATTTTTGACTTGCTGTTGCGGATAGACCCTATGTTGAGATTTTTCTCGAAAGCGGTGGTGTAAATATCGATAACGCCGGACGGCTTCACCACGGTGCCAATCTCGTGAATTTGGGAGCGTCTTAAATCTTCTTTGAAATACGCGCCTTCGATTTTCTTTTCTTTGCTCTTATCGAGGGCAATGCCATTGGCATCAAAAAATTCGATCAGGATATAGTCTGATCTCCGGGGATGGAGCCTGACATGAATGCCGCCTGTTACATTGAGCGTAGGTAAAACATTGCGGGAGATAGGGATTGCTACAGACTCTATATTCTGAACATTTACGCCTACAGACATGAGCCCGGCAATGAGCGCTCTGGCCACCATCCTAGAAATGCGCCGCTGATCGCGGGAGACGGTAACGTAGGTTCCAGGCTTGAGTGTAGAGCCGTAGGCTGCGCCTAGCTTCACGGCAAACTCTGGGGTTATATCGACATTGGCGAGGCCCGCAACGCCTCGCTGGCCAAACAAATTGCGCTGGGCAGTGTGGCCCCAGATGAGATTGATATTGAGGGTGGCACCCGACTCGATGATTTTGCTTGGCCACACCTTCACGCCTGGGCTGACCAGTGCTTCTTCTCCAATGGTAGATAGTGCGCCGATAACGGCCCCTTCCAGAACATGGGCCCGGCGATCGGCGCGGGTGCCTCTGGCGATGACACAGGCACGCAGGTGAGCGTCATCACCAATGACGGCACCATTCCAAATAATTGGGCGTTTGAGGTCGGCGTCGCTGCCAATGGTGACATTGTCGCCAACGACGGTGCCAGCCTCTAGCTCAGCCCGAGGCCCAATGCGGCAATTATCGCCGATGAGAATGGGGGCATGGAGTTTGGCGCTCGGTGAAATAGAGGTGTTGTTGCCAATGCGAATGCCCTGCATATTCTCAGGGTAGCTGCGCTCAAGGTGAACTTTGCCGGTAAGGGCATCATACTGAGCCTCGCGGTAAGCCGTGAGATGGCCGACATCACACCAGTAGCCTTCGGCGACGTACCCATACATGGGTTCTTCCCTAGCCAGTAACAGCGGAAAAAGATCCTTGGAAAAATCTTTCTCGCAGTCCGGCGGGAGGTAGTCGAGGACAGACGGCTCCAGGATATAGATTCCGGTGTTGACCGTGTCTGAGAAAATTTCGCTGGTGGTGGGCTTTTCTAGAAAGCGAACGATGCGATCACTGTTATCCGTAATCACAACGCCAAATTCGAGGGGATTGGGAACGCGGGTGAGGACGAGCGTTGCTTTAGAGCCTTTTTCTTTGTGGAATGCGATCGCCTTAGTTAAGTCAAAGTCTGTGATGCTATCGCCACTGATAACGATAAACGTATCGTCTAGCAGCTCTTCGACATTTTTGACGCAGCCAGCGGTGCCAAGGGGCTGGTCTTCTTCGACAGCGTAGGTCATCTGCACACCGAAGTCCTTTCCATCTTGGAAGTAGTCACGCATGACATCGGGCAGATAAAACAGTGTTGCAATGATTTCAGTGATGTGATGGCGCTTTAACAGATTGACCGTATGCTCAGCGATGGGGCGATTGAGCACAGGGACCATTGGCTTGGGCAGATCGCAGGTCAATGGCCTCAGCCGGGTGCCAGAACCCCCGGCCATAAGTACTGCGCGCATAGTTGCTCTCCTATGAAATCAAAATTAAAAAAAGAATTAAAATATCGCCACAATAATTCTATCGGAGTGTTCAAAGGCTTGCCGCAAGGGCGAAATAGTCAGAAATATTAACAGCTGTGTTCAAAGCTGGATGGGGCGACTAAAATAATCAACGTTGGCTTAACGACGGTTTGTCGTTATCGAAAGGTAATTCTCATGGGACATATCGTAGGGTTAGTCTTGCTAGGCATTTATGGCGTTGGCGTTTGGAAGTTTTGGCGGGGATTTAACCGCACTAACTTCACAACGGGTAAAGCCTACCTCACGCTGCTGTGGCCTGTGTTTTTGATTGGCAATAAGGCCTATCGGCAGAATTTTGCGAAGGCTATTAAGGGCTCTTAATTAAGCGCTTTTAATCAAGGGCTCATCCGGCAAGCTAACCTAACCTCCAACCCAAAACACCGAGTCACTATGAGTAAGTCCAGCGGTCAGTTTTCTCCCATGGGGGATGTCCTCAAGTCGAAGTCTGTCCCCTGGCTACCGATGATTAGCGCCGTTGCGAAGCGATTCGATGCAGAGTACAGTGGTCAATCGTTTGATTTGCCTGAAGAAGTTGAAGCAATGCCCGTTTTTCGGGATTGGGCAGCGGGCTCGCTGGGTTCTCGGATTGCCTCTCCGTTTTGGGAGATTGCTAAGCCCAAGAAAAATCAGCACTGTTTGGATATTGGCTGTGGGTTTAGCTTTTTGATATATGAGTGGAAGGCTTGGCAGGCCAGGTTTTACGGCCAAGATGTGAGCGAAATCGCGATTAAAACGCTTCATCAGCGCGGTCCGCAGCTAGACTCGAAGCTATTTCAATCGGTCAAGGTCGCCCCAGCTCACCAGCTCGACTACCCGCCCGAGTCGTTCGATATTGTGTTTGCAACTGGGGTCAGCTGTTACTATGCGCTAGATTACTGGCAGGCAGTCATGGAAGCGGTAAAGCCGTTACTGAAGCCAGGTGGATTTTTCGTTTTTGACGTGGTTGATCCAGCGCAGCCGCTGGCCGAAAATTGGGCCATTTTAGAAACTTACTTAGGTGCAGATGTGATGCTGGAACCGCTGCAGAGTTGGCGGGCTTTGATCAAGACGGTGGGCGCAAAAATGGTGAAGCAGCAAGGCGGAGAGTTGTTTCATCTATATAAGGTGCGGTGGCCTTGACAGATGGCTGCGTTTGGTTGATTGGCGGGACGAGTGAGAGTGTGCTGTTAGCTGAGGCTTTGGCTGAAGCAGGCGTGCCTTTTGTGGTGACGGTGACAACTGAGGCAGCGAGAGCGCTATATACACAGACTATGCGGGTGGTTGTCGGGGCACTGTCTGCTCTCGAAATGAAGGCCTTTGTAGAGAAGTGGAGGGTGCGATGCATTTTGGATGCATCGCACCCTTTTGCAAATGTGGTGTCGCAGCAGTCGATTGCACTGGCTAAAAGCCGTTTTGACGAGAGCAGATTGACAAACAGCGAACTGGCAAAAGGCGAACCGGACAAGAGCGGACCTGAAAAGTCGATGACATCTTCGAGCCCAGCGCACCTGCAAACGCATCAGCTATATTACCTTCGCTATGAACGGCAAAGCATTTCAGGGATTGAGAGAGCAAAGGTTGAAAATTCTGAAAATCGTGTCACTTACGTCGATTCTTTAGAGGATTTGATTGAAACTGATATTTTACGGCGTCAGCGGGTACTGTTTACCGTGGGTTATCGGCATCTAGCGCAGTTTGCGCCGCTGCGGCAGTCGTCCGTGCTGTTTGTCAGAGTGTTGCCTTCTGTGGAAGCCATTAAAGGTGCGATCGCAGCGGGCTTTTCTTCAAAAGAAATTATTGCCTTACGTCCGCCTGTCTCTGCAGCTGTAGAAATGGCGCTGTGGCAGCAGTGGCAGATTACCTGTGTTGTTGCCAAGGCATCTGGAGCAGCGGGCGGAGAAGAAGCAAAGCGAGCAATCGCTGCCCGTCTAGGTGTGTGGCTTGTTTTGATCAAACGGCCTCAGCTGATATACCCAAATCAAACAAATTCCATATCGTCTGCCGTTGAATTTTGTTGTAAAAGGCTCAGTTTGTACTAACCTAACGCTTAGGAAGATGAGTTAAATTCTATAGTTAGTTTGTCGATAAGCCATTGCAATTCATGATTTGTCAGAAAAATTGGGCACTTTCATTTCTTGCCTTGACTAATGCAAAAGAAGTGCTATCGTGATGGCTACTTTTGGTGCTTGCTGATTTTATTTCTCAATGCCCCCTTCCCCTATGCAATCTAGGCCGACTTCCCCTTTTAATACATCGCCCGAGGGCAATCGTCGCGCCGTTTCGAGTACAGCGTTGCCGGAGAGCATTGCTGCAGGGGTGCCAGGCGGGACCTCGGTATACGCCCTGAAAGAACTCGTTGCTAGGCTGCAACGAGAGCAATACAAAATTCAAGACCTTTTAGGCTCTCTGGGATTTGCGCTGCGGAGTCTCAATAATCTCAGCCAGTTTCTAGAGCTGATTCCGATGATTGCGAGCCGGGTAACTGACGCCTCTGGCGGTGCGCTAGTTATGTTTCAGCCAGATGGTCAGCTACGTTTAGAACAGCTCCACTGCGCTGGTAATGACGATTGTAGAAATGTTCGCTTGGCGCTAGAAATGGCGACTCGTCAAATTGCTGCAACCATGCCTCGCTCCTTGGAGTCCGGTGAGCCCTCCGGTGCGCTCTCGAGTGACACTATGCTCCTGCTCGATCGGCAGGCTGGGCGCTATCTCGGTGCGGATTTTCAGATTTTTGGTACAGCTATCATTGTGCAAAATGTAGAGCGTGGACGGCTCTACGTTTTTAGTCAGGAAGGGGATTATACGTGGAGCGATACTAGGCAGAAGCTAGTGCGCTTAGTTGCAGACCAAACAGCAGTCGCGATTGAGAACAATGAGCTCACCCATGAGCTGCGCCATAAAGAAAGATTGGACAGAGAGTTGGAGCTGGGCGCAGAAATTCAGGCCCAGCTCTTGCCACATCAGTGTCCGCAGATTGAAGGCGTTGATTTGGCAGCGCGGTGTCAGACGGCTAACAAGGTGGGTGGCGACTACTACGATTTTATTCCGACCACCTACGAGCAACTGAGGCAGCCAGAGTCACCCGCTTCCCAAGAGAAGCCTTGGAACTTCGCAATCGGCGATGTGATGGGGAAAGGTGTGCCTGCCGGGCTGATGATGACGATGCTGCGGGGCATGTTACGCGCGGAGGTTCTCAATAGCCACTCTCCGGGCCATTTGCTTCAGCATTTGAACTGGGTGATGCGTACGGATTTGGAAAGTTCGAATCGCTTTGTGACCTTGTTTTGTGCTCAATACGATCCGCGTACCCAGGTATTGTGTTATGGCAATGCTGCACATAATCCGCCCTTACTGTGGCAGTCAGCGACCGGCCAGGTGAAGCGCCTTGATGCTGATGGGATGCTGCTGGGTCTGGATATGGATACCCACTATCAGGAAAATCAAATTCAGCTGCAGCCGGGCGATACGGTTATTTATTACACCGATGGATTTACGGAAGCAGCGGATCGCGCTGGCCAACGGTTTGATGAAGATAATCTGATTGAGTCGTTTAGCTGGGCCTGTCGTAATTTCTCTAGTTCCGATGAGATTTTGGACTACTTGTTTGAGATGTTGCAACGCTTCGTTGGGACAGACCGCGAGGCAGATGACGATACGACACTGGTTGTGATGCGAGTGACGCAGCCCGCAGAATTTAGACAGCTTGATCTGTAGACTTGATCTTCTGGGATATTGGTCAGCTGTTTGTCACGTTGTGTCACGCTTTGCATCGTATTTTGCATCAATTGCGATTGTTTGCAATTTGAGCTAGCTGGGTATTGTGAAGGGTGACCGACGGCTCAGCAGTGCGACTGCTTTTATCTATGGAATCTTTTGTCTCTTATGCGGCTCAGCTAGAGCGTCCGGCTGTGACCGGAACGCCTATCATTGCGCAGCATTTTGACCAGGACCTGATTGGTGATACGGGTACGATGCTCAAAGGCTTTTATGAATCTGGTCAGCTGTGGGCGCTACTGATTGGGATTGTCCTGGGCTATGGATTTAAATCTTTTGCGTCTTATGGCTAGTGTGTCAGGCTTTTTGCTGCCTTGAGTTCAGTTGAGCATCGCTAGAGCTGCTACTGTGAAGAATGTGACTTTTCAAGGAGCATTTGCACAATCGTGGCTACTTCAATTCAAAAGCAGGCCTCCAAAAAACAAACTTGGAGCGATCGCTTTGAGTCTGCATTGCATCCTGCGATCGCACAGTTCAACGCCAGCATTGGGTTCGACATTGAGCTCCTAGAGTGCGACCTCACTGGTTCAGTGGCCCATGCCAAAATGCTGAGTAAAGTTGGCATTCTCTCTGAGCAAGAGTGTGATCAGATTGTTGCTGGTCTAGAACAGATTCGAGAAGAGTATCGTAAAGGTGAGTTCAATCCGGGTGTAGAAGAGGAAGATGTACACTTTGCGGTAGAGCATCGCCTGATTGAAATTGTGGGTGATGGTGGCAAGAAATTACACACGGCTCGCTCAAGAAATGATCAGGTAGGAACAGATATTCGCCTGTACTTGCGAGAGAATATCGAACAGATTCGCGAGCAGATAAAAGACTTTCAAAAAGCAATCTATGACTTGGCAAGTGCCCATGTAGAGACGCTGATCCCAGGCTACACGCACCTGCAAAGGGCGCAGCCGTTAAGTTTGGCGCATCATTTACTCGCTTACTTCGAAATGACTCAGCGAGACTGGGAGCGGCTCGGTGATGTGCTCAAGAGAGTAAATATTTCTCCTTTGGGCTGTGGTGCGCTGGCGGGGACTACCTTTCCGATTGATCGGGCTTATTCAGCTGAGCTGTTGGGCTTCGATGAGATTTATCACAACAGTTTGGATGGGGTGAGCGATCGCGACTTTGCTATCGAATTTGCCAGTGCCGCGAGCATCATTATGGTGCACCTGTCTCGGCTCTCAGAAGAGATTATCTTTTGGGCTTCAGAAGAGTTTCGCTTTGTGACTTTGGGCGATAGCTGTTCTACAGGTTCTAGTATCATGCCCCAGAAGAAAAATCCTGACATTCCTGAGCTAGTAAGGGGTAAAACGGGCAGAGCCTTTGGTCATTTGCAGGGGCTACTGGTGATGATGAAGGGCCTGCCGCTGGCTTACAACAAAGACTTGCAGGAAGATAAAGAAGCCATTTTTGACACGGTAGCAACGGTCTCTGGTTGCCTGGAAGCGATGACCATTTTGTTGCAAGAAGGAATTACCTTCCGCAGTGAAAGGTTAAATGACGCTGTGGCAGAAGACTTCTCCAATGCAACAGACGTGGCAGATTACTTAGCTGCAAAAGGTGTTCCTTTTCGAGAGGCATACAACCTGGTGGGCAAAGTGGTGAAGACATCTTTAGCGGCAGGTAAGCTCTTGAAAGATTTGAGTTTGGAGGAGTGGCAGGCTCTGCATCCGAAGTTTGAGGCGGATATTTATGAGGCGATCGCACCCGCACAAGTGGTTTCTGCTCGCAACAGCGCAGGTGGCACCGGATTCGAACAAGTACGCTCTGCATTAAGTAGAGCAAAGACTTTGCTTTCTCAAGATGCTTGAGGGAATTCTCTAATGACTTTCTCAATTGGGATCGATAGCTCAGGAAACGCGAGGGGCGTTATGGTGCCGCTTTTGTATGTAGTTTGCGAGGTATATTTTCCTGCCTTGGGCTCTCGAAAGACAATAAGTGAGCGCGTTCTTAGATCAATGACCCAGTATTCTGGGATATCGACTTCTGCGTAGACTGCACCTTTAATGCCTAGATCCTTAGCTAAGGTCGCATCAGAATATTCCATGAGCCAGAAGATGTCTTCTGGGTACGGGTGGTGTTCCAAATACTCTATGTCGAGCGGTCTGACAATAGCGACATCCGGTTCCGGCTCGGAGCCATTCGGCAATGTAATCGGGTGGGCCTGTCGAACGAGTGCACGATCACCGAGTACTCTAACGAGATAATTTCCAGATGTAGTACTGAAATAAGCGTGAGGTTCGCCTTCTGGTGCCATCTCAATAATCTCTCCTCTGATTAATTCGACGTGTCGCTCTGCCAAGACACCAGAATCAATCATGCGATGGTATTCTTCCAAGGTCCACTTCGCTGCAATAACCGTCATCCGTCTTTCGCTCGCTGCCATTCGTGTCCATAATTGTAGCAGCGCATTTTATTCAGGTATTGATACCTATGGCTACGCTTAGCCTTTGCATGATTGTGAAAGACGAGGCTGAAAATTTGCCCCGTGCATTAGCCAGTGTGAGAGACTTGGCTGACGAAATTGTCATTATCGACACTGGCTCGGGAGATTCTACGCCTACGATTGCGGAAAAAGCCGGTGCGAAAGTAAATTTTTTGATGTGGGGCGATGATTTTGCGGTTGCTCGCAATGCCTCTTTAGACCAAGCAACGAAAGACTGGATCTTAGTATTGGACGCGGACGAGACGCTCACACAAAAAGGGTATGACTTTATCCGCTCGGTAAAAGAAGAGCGACCAATGGGGCAGGTGAAGCCAGAGGACTTGCTACTAGTGACGATGATGCGTCAAGAGATTGGGGCAAATCAATCGCCCTACACGCAGGTATCTCGGCTGTTTCGCAACCTAGTGGAGATCAAGTACACGCGGCCCTATCACGAAGGGGTAGAAGATAGCGTACAGGCGCTGATGGCAAAAGAGGACCATTGGCAGGTTGCGCAGCTCGGGGCTGTGGGGATCGGCCATACGGGTTATGGTGTGGGTGCGATCGCGGCTAGAGATAAGTTCAAACGAGCCCAGCGCATCATGGAAAAGCATCTGGCCGAGCATCCAGACGATGCCTACATGGCCAATAAGCTAGGTGCGCTGTATACCCAGAGCAATGCGCCTGACGATGGCCAGTATGAAAAGGCACTAGAGCTGTTGGCGCGGGCATTGCGATCGCAAAACTTTGACCCCATGACGGAATATGAGCTGCACTATCATCGGGGCATTGCTTATCGCCGTATCGAAGGGAAGTTGGCAGAGGCAGAGGCAGCCTATCGGCAGGCGATCGCAGTGCCCATTGCTGGTTTGCTGAAGCTAGGTGCTTACCTAAATTTGGGCGCACTGCTGAAGATGAAAGGCGACCTAGAAGGAGCTATGGCGCAATACGAAGCAGCCGGTCGAATAGACCCAACTCAACCTGTGACGTTTTTGAATCTTGGTTTGGTACACCGGGCGCGAGGCTACCTGGAGCCTGCTATGCGTGCCTATGAATACGCCATTTCGCTCGACCCAAACTACGGCGCAGCCTATCAGAATCTAGGTGTTGTTTTGTTTAAGTTAGGGAAGTTACCCCAGAGCAAAGCTGCCTTTGAAAAGGCAATTAGCCTGGTAGAAAATACAGACCCTGCCGAAGCCGAACGGCTCAGACAGGGTTTGAAGTCTCTAAAGATAGATCAGGCGCTAGGTCTTTAACGTAGTGCTTAACAGATGTCTACTGTTGGTAGCGAGGATCTGACCAAACACCTGTCTCCGAATCTCCCACTGTCCTAGACGGCAGTGCGCCACTTTTTTGAAGGGCGGCTCTTGATTTTTCCCAAGGTTCTGCGCCACCGTGAGTGCCGGGTTGCCAGAAAGCTTTGTGCTGCGATTCATCCTTTAGGGCAGGACGATCGGGATGATCGCGGGGGAGCAATAGCCGCTTGCACTTGTACATGATGTCGTCCCAGGTAAGCTCTGGCTGATTGAGCATGTTGCGGAAGCTAGTGAGGACCGCTTCGGACTCATCATTTTGTTTTACAGACAGAGGTTGAGACGCGCGAAGGGGGTCTACCTGAACAGCCGCAATGCCTTGGCGTACCGCTTTGGAGATGGCGTCTGCGTTGGCTTTGCCTGCTTTTTCGTACTGCATTTGCCAACCTTTTTCACTGGAGGCATAAAGGGCTGGGAGGCGATTGAGGGCATAGGTTTCGACCTCAACCGTCTTAATATATTCGCGAAGTTTTGGCGGTAGTTTGCCCTTTTGTCGTTCTACTTCTTCAGCGACTAGCCTTTCCATGACGTTGGTATAGGCTCTATCAGCCTGTGGGGACTCGCTCATAAGCTCTCTTAAACTAGGTAACGATGGATGCAGTGCCGCTGATGATAGGGCCTTTTGTTTAAGTTACCCAGCCGACCTGATAGGCGAACCATTAGGGGGTGACCGTTGTTACATAAGCGAGGCTAATACCGAGGAAGTTCTTTGAGCTAGAGAGGAACAAGATAGTCTTACTCCGGTACGGGCATGGCATGCTGCGCCTAGAGATTGCGATTTTCCTGAGGAAAGGCTTTGCCATCATGTGAAGAAGCCTCTGTAGCTTTGGCCACTTAGCTCATTGGATTAGTGAATGCTGAAGCCGTTAATTGTTGAGGGCTAAGTGACACGCAAGCATCCAAGTATGTTCGCACGCTTGCTATGCCTCCCAAAATTGGGCCACCGTAAATCGCGATAAAACCATGCCAGTACGCTCTTCCCTGATAAAGATCAGCCTGTACGCATTACTCATCATTACTGCTGGGCTGTCTGCTATTAGTCCATTCCTCTGGGACTACCCTTTTGAGCTGCTGAGCAACTTCAGGGTCTATTACCTAATACTTGCAGGGGGGATTGCGATCGCATTTTTCATTTGTCACCTGAGCAAACGCTGTTCTCAGCTCCCTATCTATCTCGCCCTCGCTCTTGTCGCCTTCAATAGCGCTTGGATATTTCCCTGGTACCTCCCCAGCTTTAGTACGGGTACAGACAGTGACAACACTATTCGAGTGCTCACCTTCAACATCAATATCAGCAACACGGAATGGGATAACATCGCCACTGCCATTCGTGAAGTCGATCCCGACGTGGCTGCCATTGTAGAAAGCACTGATGAAACTAAAAATGCACTAGACGAGAGGTTGCGCGATCTCTACCCAATTGTCTACCGCACTACTGGTGGTGGACTCACTCTATTGAGCAAGCGAGAGCTTCTCTCAGCAGATAGTAAAATCTTCGACAGCGGCACCGTTCTAACCGCGACTCTGCAGACAGAGAAAGGCCCTGTTGAACTGCTCGCAGCTCATCCCATCGTTCCCATCAAACCCAGCACCTTTCCCCGACGAAATGCCCTACTTGCCGACATCACAACCTATTTGGTAGATCAACCTGAAAGCTCACACATCCTGCTAGGCGACTTCAACCTCACCCCTTGGTCTCCTTACTACAATCGCCTCATCAAAAAGACAGGCCTGCACAACACTCGCAAGGGCTTTGGTATTCATCCCACTTGGCTCGAATCCTCCCCATATAGCGGATATTCCAAACTGCTCTCACTTTTTCTCCAACTCCCTATTGACCATATATTCGTCACGCGTGATATCGGCGTTGCTGATTTCGATACCCGCGAAGCTGCCAACGCTGATCACCGCATGGTTTGGGCCGATCTGTCTCTCTCTTCGTAACTAAGTTTCTGTTCAAAGCAAAGGTGTAATGTAGAACAACTCGTGAGATGTGATCGCGTAAAAACTTAGTTTGTTCCTGAGCCCTCGCCAGAGATGATGGTAAGTTCCTGATAGCTTGCTGGCTTATCTCCTACTGTTGCTCCACCGTGAATCATGCCCTGGAGGCCGGGCTCGAAGAAGGTGTAGGGGAATTTGGTTTCTGGCTTGCTGACTTCGTCTAATCGCTGTTGAAGTTCTGCGGGCAATTGAAAGTCTAGTGCGCCTAGATTGTCTTCTAGCTGGTGTAGCTTTGTCGCGCCAACAAGGACGCTAGCAACACCCGGTCGATTGATAACCCAGTTGACCGCAATCTGGGCCATAGATCGATCTAATTCTTTGGCCACTTTTTCTAGCTCAGCAACAATCACCCAGTTGCGCTCTGTGAATTTGTTGAAAGCTGGATTGTCATTGCCAGCGAGTGCGGCCAGTCGCCCTGAGCCTTCTGCACCGTCTTCTGAAGGTTTGTATTTTCCTGAGAGGAGTCCGCTTGCTAATGGCGACCAAACCATGACACCTGCATCTAGTGACTTCGCCATGGGCACATATTCAAACTCGATGTTTCGCTCAACCAAAGAGTACTCCAGCTGCACTGTGCTGATGGGTTCCCAGTGGCGCTCTTTCGCAATGGTTTGGGCGTGGGATACGTACCAAGCGGGTGCGTCTGAAATTGCGACGTGGCGGACTTTGCCAGAGCTGACCAAATCGTTGAAGGTGCGCATGACCTCTTCTGCAGGGGTGACGCTGTCCCAGGTGTGGAGGATGTAGAGGTCGATGTAGTCTGTCCCGAGGCGTTTTAGAGAGCCTTCGAGTGCTCTCATGATGTTCTTTCGTCCGTTGCCGCCTGCGTTGGGATTACCGGGTTGAGCATTGTAGCTGAATTTGGTGGCGATGACGATGCGATCGCGGCTCCCACTCTCTTGGATAAACTGGCCCAGCATCTTCTCGCTGTTGCCATTGGTATACATATCGGCAGTGTCGATAAAGTTGCCGCCTGCTTCGAGGTACTTGTCAAAAATTTGGCGAGCGGTAGATTCTCCTGTGCCCCACCCCCAGTCTTCACCAAATGTCATTGTTCCGAGTGCAAGCCGACTAATGCGCAATCCAGTATTGCCGAGTGTGTAGTATTCCATGGCATTTCACCTGAGGCTAACCTGAGTAGATACTATTTTAGATAAGCTGACTGGTTCGATATAGGACGAAATTGCTAATTGTCATATGGGAACGTCTTTGGATGCCGATATTTCTGTAACTGCCTGTGAATCTGACGGTCTTCTGTTGGAGCAGTATGCCTACACGGCAGGTGCTGTGGAGCCTATTCCAAAGCATAGTCACGAAGCGTATCAGTTTGCGCTGAGTTACGATTGCCCCGGTGAGTACAGATACCGAGGTGAATGGCATCAAATACCCACAGGGCACCTGAGTGTTGTTCATGCGGGCGAGGTCCACGCGCCGAGTGACTGCCCTTTTCTTGATGAACCCGCTCATTTCTCCATGGCTCATATACATCCAAAGTGGATCGATGCTGTGTCTTCAGAGGTTTTACAGCATGGCAATAGTGAGCCTTTCTTTTCTGTTGTGCTGCCAAAAGACACATTTTTGAATCGTCTATTTTTAGGACTATCAGCAGTTTCTGATATAAACAGTTCTCAACTGGAAAAAGACGTTTCGCTTTGGAACTTTCTCTCTTGTTTGATTGGACGGTATGCACAAGAGCGGTCAGTGTTTCGGCCGCTGAAATCTTCTCGTAAAGCGGTTTTGTTGGCACGTGATTATCTGCGCGGTCGCTACCGCGATGATATCTCTCTGGATGAATTAGCCGCTGTTGCAGGGCTCAGCCGGTTTCACTTTTGTCGACTTTTTCATGCAGAAGTCGGCGTATCGGTGAGCGTTTATCAAACGCAGCTGAGGTTAGCTCAGGCTAAACGACTCTTGGTTCAAGGGATGTCTATATCGGAGAGTGCGATCTCAACAGGCTTCTATGACCAAAGCCACTTCGGCAAGCACTTCAAACGGCATGTAGGAACAACGCCTGCCAAATACGTGCGCCGGGTAGCAGTATCTTCTTATCACTGTGCCGAGAAAGTAAGCGATTGACCACTGCCGCCTGTGCCTTAATTGAGCTGTTTGGGCCGTAGGTGATAAAGCGAGCGGGAGTACTGTTCTCATTGAGTCTATGATGAGCAGTATCATTGAGATACTCTGGCAAAACCGATGGAAAAAGAAGTACTTGAAAAGCATCTTGCCTCTTTGACGGGAGCGTATGAATGCTATCCGTTCGGGCCAGCCCCGCTGGTGTTTAAGGTGATGAATAAGATGTTTGCCTACGTCTCGGTTAAAGAGGGAAAGGCTGTGGTGACGCTTAAGTGCGTTCCGCTGGATGGTGAGATTTTGACTGAGCAGTATGAGTCTATTTCTCCGGGCTATCACATGAACAAACGGCACTGGATTACAGTCTCTTTAACGGATGAAATTTCAGACGATATGGTGATTGACTTGGCGAATAAGTCTTATGAGCTGGTCGTGAGTAAGTTGAAGAAGGCCGATAAGGAAAAGCTGAAGCGACAAATCGGTGGGGCAAATAAATGCAAGAAGTAATCGCGAAGCCATGCCTACAGCAGATCGCACCCAATATCTGGAGCGCTAAGCAATCCCAAAACTATATGGGGCTTAATGTTGGCACGCGGATGACCGTCATCCGGCTGAGTAATCAAAAACTGGCCGTGATTTCTGCCATTGCACCTACAGATGAGCTAAGAGCGGAACTTTCTGAACTCGGCTCAGTGGGGCACATCATAGCGCCAAATTTGTTTCACTATTTGTATGCTGAAAGCTTTAAGGCCTGTTATCCTGATGCGACGCTTTGGGCAACCGCTGGGCTTAGAGCGAAAAAGCCGAACTTGCCTATTGATAAGACGATTCAGCCGGGCGATGGTGAGCTATGGAGTGACCTAGAGGCTGTTTTCTTTAAGGGGCTGAAGACGCTGAGCTTTAATGGGTTTGATGCCTTTAATGAGTGGGTGTTTTTTCATGGCGCTAGCCGTACGTTGATACTGACTGATGTTGCTTTTCACTATGATGCTAGCTTCCCTTTTGTTGAGCAGTTGGGGGCGAGAGTGCTGGGCTGCTACAACGTGCTGAGTCCTTCTTTGCTGGAGCGAGTTGCTACGAAAGACAGAGAAAGCATAAGGTCTGCGGTTGAGAAAGTGCTTTTGTGGGACTTTGATCGGGTGATTGTGGCTCACGGCAGAATTATTGAAAGCGATGGGAAGACTATGTTTAGCGTTGGGTATGAGCGTTTTCTAGGTTGACGCTAGAAGCAGTGAAAGATGGCTTGCGAATGTGGAATAGCTTTGCGCTGTTTTATGTAGCGCTACCCGTTCTGTTGCTGACGCTAAATCCTTTTGATTTTCAGCCGTTTACGGCTTCAGAGTTTTGGGTATGGCGGTTCTCTGTCGAGGATTTTTCTCGCAATGTGCTGCTGCTTTTTCCGTTCGGTCTCATGCTGAGACATAACTATCAACGACGTCACAGTTTTGCACTGCTGGCAGGGCTGTTGCTCAGTGGTTGTGTGGAAATCGGTCAGCTTTTTATTGCCGAGCGCACTAGCAATTTGGTGGATCTTATCTCCAACAGTGGCGGTGCATTGCTTGGATCACTCATCTATCAAGGTATATTTGAGGGTGTTTCTGCGTCAGTCACACTGCCTTTTTTGTTTATGCTGATGCCGGTATGCTGGGCGATCTCAATTGTCTCTTCCTTTCATCCCGAGTTCGTGTGCGCCTTTATGCCTGCCATGATCGCTGCCCTTTCGCTGTTTCGCTACATCCCCCTATCCCCTCTTAAAAAGCAGCTTGCTCGTATCGTTTGGATTGTTGCGGCTATTCTGCCATTGGTAAACGCAGACCTTGTTATAGGCTGTCTTGTGCTCGCGAGTGTTCCCCTCATTCTCTTCGCTGTTGCCAAGGTTGATCTTGCCGGGCTGCGTGTTGGTGTAGCGAGTCTGCTCTGTGCGAGTACTAGCATCGTTTTGCTGCTTGTCTATCGGTGGTATATCAGTATAGAAAACTGGGTCTGGATACCGTTTAGACATTTCAGCTGGATGATGATTCTGCTGTCATTACTGGCAACCGGGAGTGGCTTGGTTTGGTATAGCGTCACTCAAGATGAAGCGGAGCATTCATGATTCTGTTTTCGCTTGCTCAATAACTTGGGGTAGGGGTGTTTTTTCTTTCACGGCATACCCACGATCTTTTATTAGGGTTTCTAGCTGGCGAATTCGAGCTTCTGACGGGGGATGGCTAGCCAGAATATCTAGGGTTGGTAGCTGGCTGGCTCGCGTTTTAAGCCGGGCGAAGAAGTCTGTTGCTCCTGCGGCGTGGCCGTATTCTTTGTTGAGCAGGATAAGGCCAACTTCGTCGGCTTGCTTTTCCTGCTGCTGGGAAAATTGAGCATTGGAAATGGAAGAGATGCTGTTGGAGGCGATCGCACCCAACGATCCCAAATCACCTAAGAAAGCGCCCACCGATAGCCGCACTAACAGGCTACGACTAAGCCCTCTTAGATGGTCTCGATTGGCGAAGTGTCCTAGCTCATGGCCGAGCACCATCATCAGCTCATTTTCGGATTCTGCTTCAGTGAGTAAGCCCTGGTAGATGACGATGCGATCTCCCGGAATCGCCAGTGCATTCACCGTCTCATCCGGCATATAAATCACCTGATAGTCTCTGTTTTGTTGTTCTTCTGGAAAGTTCTCTTCTGGTAAATGTGCTTCTAGTCGATCTAGCAGCAGATTCAAAGTATTCTGCGTGGCAGACGGCTGTGCCTGCGCCTCATATACGGGAACAATCGCTTGCCCCAGCTGCCGCTCTACTTCCGGGGGCAAGAGCCACACAATTGCACTCGCCAACCAAGCAGCAATGCCAATGGCTATTCCCAGTCCAAGTAGGAAAAGAAGCAACAGCGTTAACAGCTGACGGTTGCTAGCCGGTGGTGTATTTTCGCTGTAGGCGGCAGTGCCAGGAGGAAGTTCGATGGGCATTAGTCACTTTTTACTGGACGGAAGGCGTGAATAAAGTTCACGAATGAGTACACATTGCGCGTTTGTATCCAGAGCTTGCCGGTTCCGCTAAAGTGCGTCACCAACCCTTCACCCCCAAATAAACTTGTTTTCAGGTTCTTAAAGGACAGTCCATTGAGCACTTCTACACGATAGTCCAGTGTGTCTTCAAACGCCACAATGTAGCCAGTATCTACGACGTAGCTACCATCTATCGGGATTTCTATAATCGCCCCGAAGGAGCTGAACCAAAAGTCTCCTTGTCCGGTCACCTTGAGTAAAAACAGGGATTCTCCGCTGAAGAAGCCCTTAACCCCCTGAAATTTGCTGTCTATGGTAACCCCTTGAGTCGCTGCCACAAAGCCAGAAGACTGCACCATCAAATTACGGCTACCGTCGAGAGCATAGTGCTTGATATCGCCCGGCACACCCGGCGATACATAAATATCACCGGCTTGTCCCCTAGCAGTAAATTCGCTGGTAAATAGGGACTCGCCACCTAGCATACGTCCCAGCCCTTTTCCTAGGCCGCCTTTCATTTTCGATTTCATTTCGATGCAGCTATCCATCGCTGCCATGGCACCGGCTTCTAC
>ERZ1740067.478-NODE-478-length-32024-cov-41.010854_pt1 | contig 32024 bp, 35 predicted proteins | sample MGYA00581736_ERZ1740067 | MGnify/ENA primary metagenome ERZ1740067 (study PRJEB43018, sample SAMN04849236) | marine metagenome | isolation source: floating plastic debris | place: Pacific Ocean | collected 2008-08-27 | study: EMG produced TPA metagenomics... | reverse complement strand
CAAGAAATGCCGTGGTTGGCCCGTTACGCTTCGGGGGTCACATCCGGCTTAGGAGAAGCGACATGAAACTGAATGAACTGCGCGACAATGAAGGCGCAACACATCGCCGCAAACGCGTCGGCCGTGGCCCGGGTTCGGGTAAAGGCAAGATGGGTGGTCGCGGGATCAAAGGCCAGAAGTCCCGCTCGGGCGTGGCGATCAATGGATACGAAGGCGGCCAGATGCCGCTCTATCAACGCCTACCAAAGCGCGGCTTTAACAAGCCAAACCGCAAGTCTTTTGCTGTAGTGAACCTGGGCCTGATCCAAAAGTTTATCGATGCCAAGAAGATCGACGCGGGCAACATCACTGAAGACACACTTGTAGAAAGCGGCTTGGTCCGTCGCAAGCTGGATGGTGTACGTGTTCTGGCGAAGGGTGATATCACGACCAAAGCCACGATTACCGTCACTGGCGCTTCGAAATCCGCCATCGAGGCGGTTGAGAAAGCTGGCGGGTCGCTTACAATCGCGGCGGTTGCGGCTGAGTAAACCTTGTGGCAAGCCGCCTGTCGGCTTAGATAGTCCACACGTTTTCCAAACGCCGCCCTGCCGGAGAACGGTTCGGGCGGCGTCGTCTTAAGGAAGAAGACCCATATGGTATCTGCCGTTGAAAGCATGGCCGCCAACACGTCCTGGAGTGCTCTGGGCAAGGCGACCGACCTGCGAAACCGGATTTTCTTCACGCTTGGCCTTCTGATCGTCTACCGACTTGGCACCTTTATCCCGGTACCGGGCATTGATGGCGTGGCCTTGCGCGAATTCATGGATCAGGCCGGGCAGGGTATCGGCGGTATGGTCTCGATGTTCACGGGAGGTGCATTGGGGCGGATGGGTATCTTCGCCCTCGGGATCATGCCCTACATTTCCGCGTCGATTATCGTGCAGCTTCTGACGTCAATGGTGCCCAGCCTTGAGCAGCTGAAGAAAGAGGGCGAACAGGGTCGCAAGAAGATCAACCAATACACCCGCTACGGAACAGTTCTGTTGGCGACATTGCAGGCCTACGGGCTCGCCATCTCGCTTGAGGCAGGGGATATCGTGACGGATCCTGGTTGGTACTTCCGCATATCCTGCCTGATCACCCTTGTGGGTGGCACGATGTTCCTAATGTGGCTGGGTGAACAGATCACTGCGCGCGGCATCGGCAACGGAATTTCGCTGATCATCTTTGTCGGTATCATAGCCGAAGTGCCCGCAGCGCTGGTTCAGTTCTTTGAAAGCGGCCGCAGCGGCGCGATCAGCCCTGCCATCATCATCGGCGTGATTGTCATGGTGATTGCGACGATCACCTTCGTGGTGTTCATGGAGCGTGCGCTGCGCAAGATCCATATCCAGTACCCGCGCCGCCAAGTGGGGATGAAAGTCTATGACGGTGGGTCGAGCCACCTGCCCGTCAAGGTTAACCCGTCAGGCGTGATTCCGGCGATTTTCGCAAGCTCGCTACTACTTCTACCGGTCACGATCAGCACTTTCTCTGGCAATTCGACCAGTCCGATCATGTCGTGGCTGCTGGCGAATTTTGGACCGGGTCAACCGCTTTATCTGGGTTTCTTTACCTTGATGATCGTCTTCTTCGCCTATTTTTACACGTTCAACGTCTCGTTCAAACCGGAGGACGTGGCTGAAAACCTCAAAAATCAGAACGGTTTTATTCCCGGTATTCGGCCCGGCAAGAAGACCGAGGAATACCTGGAATACGTTGTGAACCGCATTCTGGTGCTGGGCTCCGGCTATCTGGCGCTGGTCTGTCTGCTGCCCGAAATTCTGCGGGGTGAGTTTGCGATTCCATTCTATTTCGGGGGCACATCGGTTCTGATCGTTGTCTCGGTCACAATGGATACGATGGAGCGCGTGCAAAGCCATCTTCTGGCGCATCAATATGAAGGGCTCATCGAAAAATCGCAGCTGCGCGGCAAGGGCGGCAAACGCAAAACCAAAAGGTCGCCGGTCCGTCGATGAACATAATTCTTCTGGGCCCGCCGGGTGCGGGCAAAGGTACGCAGGCGCGGCATCTTGTTGACGGTCGCGGTATGGTTCAACTGAGCACCGGTGACATGTTGCGTGCGGCCAAAGACAGTGGGACCGAGATGGGCAAGATTGTGGCCGAGGTGATGGCGCGAGGGGATCTCGTGACCGATGAAATCGTTATCGGCCTGATCCGGGAGCAGCTAGAGACCGTCAAGGCGAACGGTTTTGTTTTCGACGGCTTCCCCCGCACGTTAGCGCAGGCTGACGCTTTGAATGATCTGCTGAGCGAATTCGGTCAATCACTTGCTTCGGTCATCGCGCTTGAAGTGAATGACGACGTACTCGTCTCTCGTATCGTGGGAAGGGCGGAGGAAGCGCGCGCTGCCGGCCAACCTGTCCGCTCTGACGACAATGCGGAAAGCCTCAAGATCCGGCTTATGGAATACTACAAGAAGACGTCACCTTTGCTGGGTTACTACCATGCCAAGGGTCTTCTGAAATCTGTCGACGGCCTTGGCGACATCGACCAGGTGAAGGGTGAAATATCCGCCATTCTTGAGGGGTAACGCGCTTTGTTATCCGATGACGTCCCCGTGATCTTGTATAACCTAAGGTAGCATCACACCTCTGACCGAGCGACGGACATTACCGCTCGCTTCTTCAGAGAAGGATAGATCATGAAATTCGCATCCCTTGTGGTCGTGGCCCTTTTGGGCCTGTCGGCTTGTGCAACCACGTCGGTTACGCCCATTGGTGACCAGTCGTTTCTGCTAGATGTCAGTGCCGATGCCGAATGTGGCAGCACCGGCGCGGCTTCCGTCGCTACGCGCATGGCCGCCGTTGAGACCCTGCGCCAAGGCTATGACCGCTACATGGTCGATGGTATCAGCTCGTCCGATAACACCCTGCTTCTGCCGACATTCGATATTGACCGGCTGGCCGGCGAAACCAACTCGGTCAGTCTCGGATTTGATCGCTACGGCTCATTCGACCGGACATTGACAGTACGCATGTTGCGCCCCGGCAATCCGGGCTACACCGGTGCCATTGATGCGCGTGCCGCCCTTGGGCCAAACTGGGAACGCCTGGTCCAAAGGGGCATCAGCACCTGCGCCTGATAGCGCCAGCAGAGACAAGTAAATAAGGGGTTGACGGCCAGTTCGGCAACTCCTATTGCATCGCATCTCTGTCGAGAATCAACGGTCGAAACATGTTTGACCGGATCACCTGATCAGCGACGGCCCAGGGCGTAAATCTTTGGGCCTTATGTTGTGAAAAAAGGGCCTGGAGTAACGGGCTCGCAACGAAAAAGGATTATGCCACGTGGCACGTATCGCCGGGGTGAATATCCCCACATCCAAGCGGATTCCAATCGCCCTCACTTACATCACCGGGATTGGCCACGCTTCAGCCAAGCGGATTTGTGAAGCTGTCGGAATCGACGCCAGTCGCCGTGTTAATGAGCTCAGCGATGCTGAGGTTCTGTCGATCCGGGAACACATCGATTCCAATTTCACAGTCGAAGGCGACCTGCGTCGTGAAGTGCAGATGAACGTTAAGCGTCTGATGGATCTGGGCTGCTATCGCGGTTTGCGCCACCGGCGGAATCTGCCAGTGCGCGGCCAGCGCACCCACACTAACGCACGCACTCGCAAAGGCCCCGCAAAGGCCATTGCCGGCAAGAAGAAGTAGGGGGCGCGCACCAATGGCACGTGATGTACGGCGCGGCAAGCGCAAGGTCTCCAAGAATATCGCGGCGGGCGTGGCCCACGTAAATTCTTCTTTCAACAACACCAAAATCTTGATCTCGGATGTGCAGGGCAACGCGATCGCGTGGTCTTCTGCAGGCACCATGGGCTTCAAGGGCTCGCGGAAGTCGACACCATACGCCGCGCAGATGGCAGCAGAGGATGCAGGCAAAAAAGCACAGGAACACGGTGTCAAAACACTGGAAGTCGAAGTGCAGGGCCCCGGTTCCGGCCGTGAGAGCGCGCTGAGGGCGCTGGCTGCTGTTGGGTTTAACATCACATCGATCCGCGATGTGACGCCGATTGCCCACAATGGCTGTCGCCCCCCCAAGCGTCGCCGCGTCTAAGCCGATACCAAGATTTCGAAGGCCGTGATCCGATCGCGGCCTTTATACGCATTTTGAAACCTCGGGCGTTCCCGCCTTTGGACATGGGGCAGGAACAGGAATGGAGGGACGCATGATCCACAAGAACTGGGCAGAACTGATCAAGCCCCAGCAACTCGACGTCAAACCAGGCAACGATCCGGCGCGTCAGGCTGTTGTGACCGCCGAACCGCTTGAGCGTGGCTTTGGCCTGACAATGGGCAACGCGCTGCGCCGCGTGTTGATGAGCAGCCTGCAAGGTGCCGCGATTACTTCGGTGCAGATCGACAATGTCCTGCATGAGTTTTCGAGCGTCGCCGGTGTGCGTGAAGATGTCACCGACATTATCCTGAACCTCAAAGGTGTCAGCCTGCGGATGGAAGTCGAAGGGCCCAAGCGTTTGTCGATCTCGGCCAAGGGGCCGGGTGTCGTCACCGCTGGTGATATCAGCGAAAGCGCCGGAATCGACGTTCTGAACCGCGACCACGTGATCTGCCACCTCGACGATGGGGCCGATGTTTATATGGAACTAACCGTCAACACGGGCAAAGGCTATGTCGCGTCTGAAAAGAACAAGCCGGAGGATGCGCCCATCGGTTTGATCCCGATCGATGCGATCTATTCGCCAATCAAGAAAGTCAGCTACGATGTGCAACCAACCCGTGAGGGGCAGGTTCTGGACTATGACAAGCTGACGATGAAGATCGAAACGGACGGTTCCATCACGCCGGACGATGCTGTCGCGTTCGCGGCGCGTATTCTGCAAGATCAATTGGGGATCTTCGTCAACTTCGATGAACCTGAAAGCGCCAGCCGTGCTGACGAAGATGACGGTCTGGAATTCAACCCGCTGCTGCTCAAGAAAGTGGACGAGTTGGAGCTTTCGGTGCGGTCTGCAAACTGTCTCAAGAACGACAACATCGTTTACATCGGAGACCTTATCCAGAAGACCGAAGCAGAGATGTTGCGTACGCCGAACTTCGGCCGCAAGTCGCTCAACGAGATCAAAGAGGTCCTGTCTGGCATGGGTCTGCATCTCGGCATGGACGTCGAAGACTGGCCACCGGACAATATCGAAGATCTTGCCAAGAAATTCGAAGACGCGTTTTAAGCGCGTTTTTGGGCAATGCCCGCTCTGTGCGGGGAAAACTCGGGCGATCCTGCCCCAAGGAGAGCGGCTGACACGCATCGGCCGCCAGACAATGCATAAATCATAAGGAGAAAGAAAATGCGTCACGCACGAGGCTATCGCCGCCTAAACCGAACCCATGAACACCGCAAGGCGCTGTTCGCGAACATGGCTGGATCGCTCATCGAGCACGAGCAGATCAAGACCACATTGCCTAAGGCGAAAGAACTGCGACCCATCGTTGAAAAGCTGGTCACATTGGCCAAGCGCGGTGATCTGCATGCCCGCCGTCAGGCCGCGGCACGGCTGAAGGAAGATCAGTACGTTACGAAACTTTTTGAAGTTCTGGGCCCGCGTTACGCCGAACGCCAAGGCGGCTATGTCCGCGTCCTAAAGGCCGGTTTCCGCTACGGCGACATGGCGCCCATGGCGATCATCGAATTTGTCGACCGCGACCGCGATGCGAAAGGTGCCGCAGACAGAGCGCGTCTTGAGGCCGAAGAAGCTGCCGAAGATTAAGTTATTGGTATATCTTGCCGAAACTGGCCTCCGCCATTCGCGGGGGCCTTTGCTTTTTAAGGGTTTGCGGTAAGGTCTGGATATGGACGCTCACCTCAACCGCCTCACCATCTACACCAAGAAGATGGATGCGCTGGCCACTTTTTACGCCCACTATTTCGGCTACACGGCGCATCACGATCCCGCTGACCGCATTCTCGAACTGGTACCGCCCGGCCACGGTGTTGTTCTCCAGCTTCACCCGATGAGCAAAGGCCAGAAAGAGGGACAGGTGAGCGTGAAGCTGACCTTCGATGTCGCCAACGTTCCTGAATTCTCTGAATGGGCGAGGGAAAAAGGGCTGGTGTTCGGCGCGATCCATCAGGCCGACGGCTATCAATTCGCTAACGCGAAGGATCCTGCAAGAAACAGCATTTCGATCAGCAGTCGGGCTTTTCGCCAAGCCCCAAGCTGACCTTGCCAGCGCCGCAATAAGTCGCCATATCCCGCTGCATGAGACGCCTACTTCTCAGCTGCCTTTTCTTCGCGACAACGCTTTGGGCCGATACCCGCGTGCCTGCCTCCCAGGCCGAAATAAGTCTTAGCTTTGCCCCCTTGGTGAAGGAGGCGGCGCCCGCTGTCGTCAACATCTACGCTAAGCGGATCACGCGGGTCAGCCGCAGGACGCCTTTCATGAACGATCCGTTCTTTGACCGGTTCTTCGAGAATTTCGGTCAGCCCGAGCCCCGCGTTCAGAACTCCCTGGGATCGGGCGTGATCCTGTCATCCGACGGTATTGTCGTGTCAAACTATCACGTCGTCGGTATGGCGACAGAGATCAGCGTGGTTCTGACCGACAGACGTGAATACTCCGCCCGCGTATTGCTGGGTGACGAAGACAGCGATCTCGCTATTCTCCAGCTTGAGGGCGTTCAAGATTTGCCTCACCTCTCCCTGCGCAACAGCGATACCGTCGAGGTTGGAGAGCTGGTACTGGCCATCGGCAATCCGTTCGGTGTCGGTCAAACGGTATCATCGGGCATTGTGTCTGGCCTGGCCCGCTCCGGTGGGACAAATGGCGGTGGGCGCGGCTATTTCATCCAGACCGATGCACCTATCAACCCTGGAAATTCAGGTGGTGCGCTGATTGACGTGACGGGTGAGTTGATCGGCATCAACACCCGCATTCTGTCGCGATCCGGCGGGTCGAATGGCATTGGTTTTGCGATTCCCGCGAACCTGGTTGCTGCCTTTGTCGATCAAGCCCAGCAAGGCAACACGGTCTTCGAACGGCCATGGGCCGGCCTCGCGGGGCAAACAGTGGATGCCGAAATGGCCGCCATGCTGGCCCTGCCACGGCCCGGTGGGATCATCATTTCGGGCGTGCATGAGGCCAGCCCGTTTGCGCAGTCGGGCTTTGCCGTTGGCGACGTTATCATCGAGGTCGATGGCGTGACGGTGAATTCGCCCTCCGAAATGGTCTATCACATGAGCGTCGCGGGTGAGGGAGAAGAGGTGCGGGTTATGCGGGTCCGTGACGGCACACCTGAAATTGTGCAGGTTTCCCTGATGCGGGCGCCGGATGATCCGTCTCGAAACACGACAGTCATGACTGAGCAGACAGTTCTGCCCGGCCTTTCGGTTGAGCAGATCAATCCCGCCGTCCTTGCAGAGCTGGGCCTGCCGATTGAGTCCACCGGCGTGGTCGTGGCCGATCCCGGCCCTTATGGTACGCGTGTCGGGCTGCGGCGCGGTGATGTTATCCAGCGCGTGGATGGTGGTACAGTCGATGTGCCCGCGGACGTGGAACAGTCCCTTGTGCGGCGAAACAATCGGGCCATCCGAATGACACTTCTGCGGGGCCAACGCCGCATCACATTGCGGTTCTGACTTTGGCTGATCTCTTCGACACTGGTGAGATGCCAGATACCAATCATCGACCGCTTGCAGATCGTTTGCGTCCGCAGAAGCTGGATGAGGTGATCGGTCAGACGCAAGTGATTGGGCCCGAGGCCCCACTGAGCGTGATGCTGGCCGCCGGGTCCCTTGGATCTCTGATTTTTTGGGGTCCGCCCGGCGTGGGCAAGACAACCATCGCACGTCTGCTGGCCGAAGAAACTGATCTGCATTTTGTGCAGATCAGTGCGATCTTCACGGGTGTTCCAGACTTGAGGAAAGTCTTTGAGGCCGCAAAGCTGCGCCGCCAGACAGGAAAGGGGACATTACTTTTCGTCGATGAGATCCACCGTTTCAACAAGGCCCAGCAGGACGGATTTCTGCCGCATATGGAGGACGGCACGATCGTCCTCGTCGGGGCGACGACGGAAAACCCCTCCTTTGAGTTGAACGCCGCTGTCCTGAGCCGGGCGCAGGTGCTGGTTCTGGAAAGGTTGGGTCATGACGATCTCGAAAACCTTGCTCTAAGGGCTGAGGCGCAGCTTGACCAAGTTTTGCCGCTGGATCCGGAGGCCCGTCGCGGGCTGCTGGAGATGGCAGATGGGGATGGGCGGGCGCTTTTGAACCTGATTGAGCAGGTGATGTCTTGGGGTTTGCAGGATCCGCTGGATGTCTCTCGGCTCAAGACCCGGCTCATGCAGCGGGCGGCACAGTACGACAAGTCCGGCGACGCGCATTACAATCTGATTTCGGCCCTGCACAAGTCGGTGCGCGGATCCGATCCGGACGCGTCGCTTTATTGGTTTGCGCGGATGCTGGAAGGGGGGGAGGACCCGCGTTACCTTGCCCGACGGATCACCCGTATGGCTGTGGAGGACATTGGTCTCGCTGACCCGCAGGCACAGGCGGTATGCCTGCAAGGCTGGCAGACCTATGAAAGGCTGGGCAGCCCGGAAGGAGAGCTGGCCCTCGCACAAGCGCTTGTTTATCTGGCTCTGGCTCCAAAATCGAATGCAGCCTACGTCGCCTACAAGGCCGCGCGCAGAGCGGCCAAATCGACCGGTTCGCATCCGCCGCCCAAACACATCCTGAACGCGCCGACCGAGCTGATGAAGGAAATTGGGTATGGTGAGAACTACGCCTATGATCATGACGCTGAGGACGGGTTTTCGGGCCAGCATTATTTCCCTGACGGAATGGAGCGACAGGGCTTCTACGATCCGGTGGAACGCGGCTTTGAGCGCGACTTGCGCAAGCGACTGGACTATTTCACGCGGCTCAGGGCCAAGCGGACAACTTGACACCGGCGGGTCAAGGCGCGACAGACCCCGCATGATTTCAACGCTTTCCCTCGTGGCCCTTGGTGGGGCGATTGGCGCCGGTTTCCGCTATTTGGTGGGCGTGGGGGTCATGCGACTGTTGGGTCCAACCGATTTCCCGCTTGCTATCATCGCTGTCAACGTCATCGGCTCTTTTCTGATGGGAGTCTTCGTGATCGTCGCGGCGCATCGTGGTCTGACGCATCTGAGCCCCTTTGTCATGACGGGTCTTTTGGGCGGATTCACAACCTTTTCGGCGTTTTCGCTTGAGACGATTACGCTGTTCGAAAGGGGATTGGTGAGTGCCGCGATGCTGTATGTCGCGCTATCGGTGGGGCTGTCGATTGCTGGGCTGGCGCTTGGGCTTTTTGTTGCGCGGGGGCTTTTTGCATGAGCGGGGTGCAGATCCTGACTGTTGATCAAGGGGAAGAGGATCAGCGTCTTGATCGCTGGATCAAGCGCCGCTTCCCGCAGATCAGCCAAGGCCGCATAGAGAAGATGTGCCGCAAGGGCGAGTGCCGTGTCGATGGCAGCCGGGTCAAAGCCTCGACCCGGCTCGAGATCGGCCAGGAGGTTCGTGTCCCGCCGTTGCCGGATGGCGACGCCCCGCCACCTAAGCCGAAGTCGCATGTTTCGAAAGCGGATGCAGAAATGATCCGGTCCTGTGTGATTTATCGAGACGACCATGTGCTGGCGTTGAACAAGCCCCACGGTTTGCCTGTTCAGGGTGGATCGGGCCAAAGCCGCCATTTGGATGGTCTGGCCGAGGCGCTGATGTTCGATCTGGAGGAAAAGCCACGCCTGGTGCACCGATTGGACAAGGACACGTCGGGCGTCCTTCTGATGGCGCGGACGCGGGCCGTGGCGGCGGCGTTGACGGCGAGCTTTCGTCACCGCGAGACGCGCAAGATCTACTGGGCCGCTGTTGCCGGGGTCCCACATCCAAAGAACGGGATCATAAAATTCGGTCTGGTGAAGGCACCTGGTCACGGTAAGCGGGGTGAGGGTGAAAAGATGCACTGCATCCATCCGCGTGCCATCGATGAAACCGAAGGGGCCAAGAGGGCCACGACCGATTACGCGACCCTCGCGATGGCCGCCAAACGCTGCGCGTGGATGGCGCTGATTCCTGTTACGGGCCGGACACATCAACTGCGCGCCCATATGGCCGAGATCGGGCACCCAATCATCGGCGACGGCAAGTATGGGGGATCAGGTCAGGAAAATCTGGGCGATGGCTGGGGTGCCGGTTTGGGCGGGGAGCTGAGCCGCAAGCTGCACCTGCACGCCCGCTCCCTGCGGTTGGAACATCCGGCTACCAAGGCCACGCTAAACCTCACCGCGCCACTTCCCGATCATATGTTGCACACCTGGGACACCTTCCAATGGTCGGCGTCTGATGTGCCCGCAGATCCGTTTGAGGAGGATTGGGGATGAGTGATCCGCAGCGTCTGATCGTCTTCGACATGGACGGAACGCTTGTGGACAGTCAGGCAACAATTGTGGGCTGTATGCAGGCAGGATTTGCCGCGGTTGATCAAGCCCCTCCGGATCGAGCGCGCATCCTGTCCATTGTTGGCCTGTCGCTGAATCGGGCCGTTGAGCAACTCGCACCCGAATTGGACGCGGTGACCCGTGACCGAATTGTTCAAACTTACAAGGATAGTTTCGTAGCACAGCGCGAGACTTTCGGATCGTCCGGATCATCGCCGCTTTTTCCTGGCGTGCGGTGCGTTCTGGATCAGTTGCATAGCATCCCGCATTGGCTGATGGGGATTGCCACGGGGAAAAGCCGCCGGGGCTTGGATGCGTTGGTCGATGCCCATGACTTACGCCATTTTTTTGTGACCCAGCAGGTTGCCGATTATCACCCCTCAAAACCCCATCCGTCCATGCTGCAGGCGGCGATGGATGAGGCGGGTGTTTCCCCGTCAGATACGATCATGATCGGGGACACGACCTTTGATCTTGATATGGCCACTGCTGCTGGTGTGCCTTTCATCGGTGTCAGTTGGGGCTACCATCCGATATCATCATTGAAAGGGGCGCGGGCGATCATCGAAGAGATAGCAACGCTTCCCGACGTTCTGAACGGCATCTGGAAATCCGCATGAGCGAATGGAAACAAAAGCGCTTTTGGAAAGACGCCTCTGTGGAGCAATTGGCGAGCGGGTTCAGTATCCTTCTGGATGGTCGCGCGGTGAAGACGCCTGCCAAAGCCGCACTTGTCGTGCCGACGGCGTTGATGGCAGAGGCTTTGGCTGGCGAATGGCAGGCGCAGGAAGACGTCGTTAATCCGCTAACCATGCCTTTTACCCGCAGCGCGAACGCCGCGATTGATAAGGTGATCCCACAGCAGATCGAAGTCACGGAAATGATCGCGGCGTATGGCGATAGCGATTTGTTGTGCTACCGGGCCGGGCAGCCGGACAGCCTGATCGCACGGCAAAAGGAGATTTGGGACCCATATCTCGACTGGGCTGCAGAGATTTATGATGCGCGGCTCTTTGAACGAGCAGGCCTAATGCATGAACCGCAGCCAAAAGCCGCTTTGGAACGACTGAAAGCACCGCTTGATCAGATGTCCGCATTTGAGATGGCGGCGATGCATGATCTCGTCAGTTTGACAGGCTCGCTTGTTTTGGGCTTGGCGGCAGCGCGGGATTTTCAGAATCCGAAAGATATTTGGAGCGCCTCTCGTTTGGATGAAATCTGGCAAGCGGAACAATGGGGCCAGGACGAGGAAGCCGAGCAAACGGCATCTTATAGAGAAGCCGCTTTTCTTCACGCAAAGGCCTTTTTCGACAGCGCGCAGTTGAATTGACGCAAGATCATCTGGCGGAGGCCTAATCCCCGCTCCATCCAGGTCCTAATTTGATGATCACGCCCTTGACGTTTCAAGAAGAATTCGCCCACAGTATGGCGCATCAGATGGGCGGGACCCGTCAATACTGGCTTCGGCGTCACAGCGTCGGATTAACCGCGATACGGTGCGGTAAAACTCAGGAAGAGGTAAAAATGAAAAAAACGGTAATTTTTGGCGCGCTGACAGTGGCTGGTCTGGCGGCCGGTTCGGCGGCGGCTGGCACGCTTGACGACGTCAAAGCGCGCGGCAAGCTGAACTGCGGGGTGACCACCGGTCTGGTCGGCTTTGCGGCGCCAGACGCGAATGGTGAATGGAAAGGCTTTGACGTGGCGGTGTGCCGCGCAGTGGCCGCAGCTGTTCTGAACGATCCAACAGCGGTCGAATTCGTGCCAACAACCGGCAAGACTCGCTTCACGGCCCTGGCGTCTGGTGAGATCGACATGCTGGCCCGCAACACGACCTGGACCTTCAGCCGTGACGTGGACCTGAAGTTCACCTTCGTCGGCGTGAACTACTACGACGGCCAAGGTTTTATGGTGCCGAAAGACTTGGGCGTGGCTTCGGCCAAGGATCTTGATGGCGCGACCGTCTGCATTCAAACCGGCACAACAACAGAGCTGAACCTTGCGGATTTCTTCCGCGCCAACGAAATCAGCTACGAACCAGTTCCGATCGAAACCAACGCAGAGGCTCAGCAGCAGTACCTTGCAGGTGCCTGCGACGTCTACACAACTGACGCATCCGGTCTGGCCGCGACACGTGCGACCTTCGAAAACCCAGGTGATCACGTGCTGTTGCCCGAGATCATCTCGAAAGAGCCTCTCGGTCCGCTTGTGCGCCACGGCGACAACGAATGGGGTGACGTGGTCCGCTGGACGTTGAACGCGCTGATCTCGGCCGAAGAGCTGGGCATTACATCCGCCAATATCGCCGAAATGAAAGCCGGGACCGAGAACCCAGAGATCAATCGGATCCTCGGCACCGAAGGTACCCTCGGCGAGATGCTCGGCCTTGATGCGGACTGGGCCATGCGCGCAGTCTCATCCGAAGGCAATTACGGCGAAATCTTCGAGAAGAACATTGGTGAATCTACACCGATCGGTCTTGCGCGCGGTCTGAACGCGCAGTGGACAGATGGGGGGCTCATCTACTCACCACCCTTCCGGTAGGATATCGTAAGGCAGGGGCGCAGGGTCAAACCTGCGCCCCTCACGCTTTTGGGGATGCACAGACCCGAAATTGGGCGGCATTCAGATACCTCCAAATGCGTATCCAATAGGCAACGAAAACCCGATCCGCCGCGCAACGACGCACTTTCGAAAAGGATCGGAATACGGGGACTATCTTCATGACGACATTGACCGACCCCCCACAGGAGTCGTTCCGCCCGTCGATGCTGATCAACGACACGCGGTACAGATCTTACACGTTTCAGTTCATCGCGCTGATCGTTTTGATCGGGGCCATTGCTTACCTGCTCAGCAATCTCTTCGCCAATCTGGCGGCGGCAGGCCTGAATATTTCATACGGCTTTCTGCATGAACCGGCAGGGTATGATGTCCAGCAAACGCTGATCGAATACACAAGCCAGTCCAGTCACCTTCGAGCCGCTTGGGTCGGTATCCTCAACACTCTGCTGGTTGCGTTTCTGGCTTGTCTGACGGCCACTGTCCTTGGCGTGATTGCGGGCGTTCTAAGACTGTCGAACAATTGGTTGGTTTCCAAGCTGATGTCGGCATATGTCGAAGCCTTCCGGAATGTTCCCGTGCTGATCTGGATCCTGGTGATCAACACGATCGTTATAACGATGCCAGCCCCTCGCGCCTATCGCGGTGAGACGCCGGATGCCGAAATGTTCCTGGGCCTCATCGCTTATACCAATCGCGGCGTCTACATTCCCGCGCCAACCTGGGGTCCCGGTTCGGGTTTTGTTGCGCTTGTGTTTCTGGCATCGATCGCGGCGATTTTCATGTACCGCCGCTATGCTGTTAGGCAGCTTTACGACCGCGGTCGTGATCTGCCGACCTTCTGGCCGTCTCTGGCGATCCTCTTTGTACCGACATTGCTGGTCTACTTTATCATGGGGCGTCCGGTCGGTATCGAAGTGCCCGCGTTGCAGGGCTTTAACTTTCAGGGCGGGACACAGATTGGCAGGCCGCTGATTGCATTGTGGTTGGCCCTGTCGGTCTACACCGGCGCTTTCATTGCCGAGAACGTCCGGGCGGGTATCCAAGCTGTGAGCAAAGGCCAGACCGAGGCGGCATTTTCGCTTGGCTTGCGCCCGAACAGAGTGATGAACCTTGTCGTACTGCCGCAAGCTTTGCGGGTCATCATTCCGCCACTGATCTCGCAATATCTCAACATCACCAAGAACTCATCCCTGGCGATTGCGGTGGGATACGCAGATGTGACCGCCACCTTGGGTGGCATCACGCTGAATCAGACAGGTCGCGCGCTCGAGTGCATCCTGCTTCTCATGCTGTTCTATCTGACGATCAGCCTGCTGATTTCGGCTGTGATGAACGTCTACAACCAATCCGTAAGCCTGAAGGAGCGTTGATATGAGTGATCAAACATCCTCCTTTGCATTTGTACGGACAGAGCAACTGGCCCCTCAGGCACCACCTGCAGCAGCGGTTGGTCCGGTCAAGTGGGTACGCGAGAACCTGTTTTCGAGCATTCCGTATTCGATCCTTACGATGCTGGCGCTTTATTGCATCTACCTCATCCTTTCAGGCTTCTTGCCATGGGCAATGAACGGTGTCTGGAACACAGCAAATATTCGCGAATGCCGTGAGATACTCGAGGGAGCTACGGGCGGATGCTTTTCAGTTCTGTCAGAACGTTGGAACCAGCTGATATTCGGCGTCGCCTATGACCAAAGCCAATATTGGCGTCCGACTCTGGCCTTTATCTTGCTGTTTATTGCTGCGGCCCCGGTGCTTTTTCCCGCACTTCCTCGGCAGATGCTGATCTTTACTGGCTTGTATCCGTTCCTGGCTTTCTACCTGATCTGGGGGGGAACCATTCTGGCCCCAATCATGGTGTTGGTCGGCTGCATTGTCGGATATCTCGTTTATAGCCGACTGGTCTCTGGATCCTTCGCAGCAGGCTTCTTTGGCGGGTTCGCGGCAGCGGTCGTCACGTGGTGGGTCGGCGGGTACATTGTCGGGGCTATCGCGCCGGAACAAACGATGCTGTCGGCGGTGCCGTCCCGCGAGATGGGGGGCTTCATGCTCAACATGATCCTCGGGGTGGTCTGCGTGTCGCTATCGCTACCCATCGGGATCGCTTTGGCGCTTGGACGCCAGTCTGACATGCCGATCATCAAATGGATCTGCGTGATTTTCATTGAGTTCGTCCGGGGCGTGCCCCTGATCACTTTGCTCTTCGTCGCGAGTGTGGTCTTGGCATACTTCATGCCTCCAGGCACGAATTTCGACCTGATCCTGCGCGTGATCATCATGATCACGATGTTCTCGGCGGCCTACATCGCCGAGGTGATCCGGGGTGGCCTCGCAGCGTTGCCGCGCGGCCAGTACGAGGCTGCGGACAGTCTTGGTCTTGATTATCCACAGGCCATGCGCCTGATCATTTTGCCACAGGCGCTTAAAATCTCGATCCCCGGGATCGTGAACGTGGCGGTGGGGCTCTTCAAGGATACGACACTCGTTTCTGTCATCTCGATGTTCGACCTCGTGGGTATGATCAGGGGACCGATACTGTCCTCGACCGATTGGAACGGCGTCTATTGGGAGCTTTGGGCTTTTGCCATCCTCCTCTTTTTCGTCGTCTGCTACGGTATTTCGCAATATTCGCAATGGCTTGAGCGCCAGCTTGCGACTGACCACCGATAAGGAGTGGGATCATGAATGAAGTTGTTCCGGAAACACACGACGTCGACATGAAAGTTTCGGACGAGGTCGCTATTTCGATTGAGCAGATGAACAAATGGTACGGAACTTTCCACGTACTGCGCGACATCGATCTGACGGTCTATCGCGGAGAACGGATCGTGATTGCGGGGCCGTCCGGTTCTGGCAAATCGACCCTCATCCGCTGTATCAACGCGTTGGAAGAGCACCAGAAAGGCAAGATCACCGTCGACGGCACGGTTCTGTCCTCTGATCTGAAAAACATCGACAAGATCCGGTCCGAGGTTGGGATGTGCTTTCAGCACTTCAACCTGTTCCCGCATCTGACGATCCTTGAGAATTGCACGTTGGCCCCGATCTGGGTGCGCAAGACGCCCAAGAAAGAGGCCGAGCAGACTGCGATGCATTTCCTTGAGAAGGTTAAGATCCCGGACCAGGCCGACAAGTATCCGGGCCAGCTTTCTGGTGGTCAGCAGCAGCGTGTGGCCATCGCGCGGTCGCTTTGCATGCGTCCACGCATCATGTTGTTCGATGAACCGACCTCGGCGCTTGATCCCGAGATGATTAAAGAGGTGCTCGACACGATGGTCGAGCTTGCCGAAGAGGGGATGACCATGCTCTGCGTCACGCACGAGATGGGCTTTGCCCGCCAAGTCGCGAACCGCGTGATCTTCATGGATGAAGGACAGATCGTTGAGCAGAACGAACCCGAAGAGTTCTTCAACAATCCGCAATCACCTCGGACAAAGCTGTTCCTGAGCCAGATCCTCGGACATTGAGGCGGGGCGGGCTACAGGCCCGCTTGCGCCAACACCTCGCGAGGAATGGCGAAATCAATCGCCTCGCCCGTGCCCCACTCCACATCGGCCCACCGGTATAGATAAAACTGCGCTACAAGTGTCGCGCCGGTGGGGTAGTCGTCAAACCTTGGGTGGCGAGGTCTGGCGACCACGATGCGTCGGGCGAAGATTGAGATGCCCGGATTGTGTCCCAGCATCAGAATTGTATGGCTGTCGGCAGTTTGCAAGGCGGACAGCATGTCGTGGTCCGAGGCGTGATAAAGCCGGGACGTGAATCTGACTGGAACGTCGGTAGCGAGGCCGTAAAAGGTCTGAGTGGTCCTTTCTGATGAGGACACAAGCGCCGCATCGGGTAGGTGGCCTTGGGCACGCAACCAGCCCCCCATGGCAATGGCAGATCGTTTTCCCCGTGTGTTGAGCGGCCTATCATGATCGCTGAGCGAGGGATCATCCCAGCTTGATTTCGCATGCCGCATGAGGATCAGTGTCAGCATCATGCGCCTAAGAATTGTCGCATGTGATAGGCTGATTGCTCAGGCAGTCTGCCGAACCGCTGGCTGACTGGACAAGCCCGCCGGGCTTTGCATCCGTTGTCCATGCAATCCTGCCCGGCTCGGGTTTGCAGATAGGTTTTGCAGGTTTCGACATCGTAGCTTTTTCTGGCAAAGGCGTCGACGGGGCAGGCGTTTTTGCATGGGGTGTCAGAGCAACTCATGCAGGGACCCGGCTCTGGTTCAGACAAATCGACGTGGACCGGAAGCGCCAGAGCGCCACGGAACGATACGAACAGCCCCGCGACGTCGTGCACAAGTAGCTGAATGGGGGAAGCTTCGATCCGACCTGATCGTAAGGCCCATGAAAAGAAGGGTGCGTAGGGCGGCCCGCCAAATGGGTAAACGGCAGATGCGTTCAGATGCCTGGCCCAATCATCAATCACCCGCTTTGACCAACGATCAACAGGGTCTGACGCCCCGTCCACACCCTCCGGACTGGTCTTGAGATGGGACCAGAAATGTGGCTCATCGGGACCGAGAAGCAGCAGGGTCTTGCACCCCTCCGGTGTCTTGTCATCCGAATTTGAATGAAACCCGCCAAGGATTGAAAGGCAGCGCTCGCGAGCCTGCACCTTGAGTGCGGCAAGTTCCATCATGGCTTTCGGAAGGGCAGTCCGAGCGCCCAGCCCAGTCTGCTGGGCCGATCATCTCGCCACTCGAGCCCAACCTGCATCTGATCATGACCCGCTTTGGGTTGCGCAATGTAGGTGCCAAACAGACGATCCCAGATCGACAGCGCAAAGCCGTAATTGCTGTCATGCTCTTCCCTATGAACAGAGTGATGAACCCGGTGCATGTCGGGCGTAACCAAAACCCGGCGCACAATCGCATCCAGCCAAAGCGGAAGGCGAATGTTGGCGTGGTTGAACATCGCCGTGCCGTTCAGCAGTATCTCGAACATGATAACCGCGATGGCCGCAGCCCCAAAAACATCGACAAGCCCGATCTTCAGCGCCATCGACAGCGCTATTTCAACGGGATGAAAGCGGATAGCCGTTGTCACATCCATATCGACATCAGTGTGATGCACCCAATGCAGCCGCCAGAGGATCGGCACCTTGTGTGTGATCAGATGTTGCGCCCAGATTGCGAAATCCAGAATAAGGATGGCGAAAAAAACCTCAAACCAGGCTGGCCAGTCTAGGTTGTTAAAAAGGCCAAACCCGTGGCTCTGCGCATCAATCGCTGCCCCAACGGCCAGAAGTGGCATAGCGAAGGCGAAAGCCCGCAGCGTCAATGCGTTGGCGACAGTAATGCTCCAATTGGTGAACCAGCGGGACTTCCGGGATTGCTGGCGGACCCGGCGGGGTGCAACTGTTTCAAGTGAGGCTATCACAACAAAAATGCCCAGAAAGATACCGAGGCGTATGACCGTTTCGTGTTCCACGATCCAAAAATTAGTCCGATGGTTGACCGATGCAATTGCGCAAAGCGACACGTCTAACTGGGTCTAATAAGTGACCCTGCACCGTGATCGGTAAAAAGCTCCAGCAAGCAGGCATTGGGCGCACGTCCATCCAGTATGACGACCGCCCGAACACCGCTGGCGATAGCGTCCAGAGCCGTCTCTGTCTTGGGGATCATACCACCGGCAATCGTGCCGTCTTCCGTCATTTTGCGGATCTGATCGGCGGTTAGCTCTGTCACCACATTGCCATCGGTGTCTTTGACGCCGTCAACATCGGTCAAAAGAAGCAGGCGGTCTGCCATCAGCGCCCCGGCGATGGCACCCGCGGCCGTATCACCGTTGATATTGTAGCTTTTCCCATCAGGACCACAGCCCAAAGGTGCGATGACGGGGATGATCTCTTTCTCGGTCAGGGTGCGCAGCAGATACGGATCAACTTGGGAAGGCGTTCCCACCAGACCCAGATCCGGATGGGTGGGTTGGCAATGTATCAGTTGCGAATCCTTGCCGGAGAGGCCCACGGCTCGTCCGCCCTGATCACCGATGGCCTGAACGATGCGTTTGTTGACGAGACCGGACAGGACCATCTCGACCACTTCCATTGTTGCGGCATCTGTGACGCGCTTGCCGTTGACGAAATTCGACTTGATCGACAGACGGTCCAGCATCGCGTTGATCATCGGCCCACCGCCATGCACGACAATGGGGTTCACCCCTACCTGCCGCATGAGAACCACGTCGCGGGCAAAACCGGTCATGGCTTCGGCGCTACCCATGGCGTGGCCGCCAAGCTTTATGACTACCGTCGCGTCCTTGTAGCGCTGAAGATAGGGCAGGGCCTGGCTGAGGGTCCGGGCTGTGCCAATCCAATCCCTGTTCATGTCCCGCGTCTTCATTCTGTTCTCAGGTTCCGGCGGTTATCAAGAATTGTGCGGTCGGACGCAAGGCAAGGCGGCACTAGATCAGATCAGCAATGACGTTGCGCAGGGTAGGGATCCCGGAACCCTTCTCGCTCGATGTCATAACGATTTCCGGAAAGGCGGCGGGATGCTTGCTAAGCTTTTCACGGGCAATTGCGAGCATATGTTCCATTTGGGTAACTTTCACCTTGTCGGCTTTGGTCAGAACGCATTGGAACGTCACCGCGCTACTGTCGAGTAGCGATAGGATCTCTTCGTCTACAGCCTTGATGCCGTGCCGTGCGTCGATAAGCACAAAGGCACGACGCAGAGTCGAACGCCCCGACAGGTAGCGTTTCAGGAGGGCCTGCCATTTCTTCACCACGGCCAAGGGCGCATTGGCGTAGCCGTACCCCGGCAGATCGACGAGGTAGAGAGAGGGCCCGCAGGTAAAATAGTTGATCTCCTGGGTCCGTCCGGGTGTATTCGATGCTCGCGCGAGCGCTTTGCGGCCCGTCAGTGCGTTGATCAGCGTGGATTTTCCCACATTGGATCGGCCTGCGAAACAGACCTCGACACGGTCCGCAGGTGGCAAGCCAGACATAGCGACGACGCCCTTCAAAAACTCCGTTTCGCCCGCAAACAGCTTGCGTCCCGCCTCGGCCTCATCTTCGGAAGGATCTTGTACAAGAGGAAAGTCGAGCTTCATCCGATCGTGTCGCCGATGGCAACTTCGCCCGCTTGGCTGACCTTGAAGTAGACTCCGAAATCACGCGTGTCCCATTCGTCCGACAATAGGCCGAGCATGCCGATGTCGCGCTGACCGCTGACGGGATTTGCGTCGGGGGCGCGGCATCTTTCGATGGGTTCCACAGGGCTGAGCGTCGCAGATCCAAGCCTAAGATCGCCTTTGAGCAGATCAATTTCTTCCCAGGGTGCCAAACCGTCCAGCCACAGGTTGATGCGGAACCGGCGCATGTCCACGTCGAAGCCAACCTTCCGGCTCAGGCATTTCAGCGATGAGAGATTGCCAATAGAAACCGACGCAAACGGCACATCGGTCATGCCCTGCGGCGGTGCTTTGACAAGCCGCGCTGGGCTGGGTCTCTCCGCTGGCCAAAGATCACCTATCCAGTTTGTCAGGACAGCGCCGTCGGTGTCAGGCTTGATCTCTTTCGGATCCCTGTCGGGATGGCTGAGTAAGATCCCGTTTTTCGTCGTTGTCGCGCGGATCGCTGCTAGCGATGGGCCCGATGCCACTTGCAGGAAGTTCCGTCGCGGCTGCCAATCGTCGGTGTCTTCGGCGGCTTCGTTCAGAAGCGCCCAAGCCCTGTCGCCTTCGACACCCGATTCGGGTCTCAAACGGATTGTCTCGCAGCTTTCCGAGCCGATCCCTTTGATTGGGTGTCGAAAGATATGCGCAAGCCGGCCCGTCATTCCTTTGAATCCGACGCGGACCGTTTCTTGAAGCTCTGGCGGATATTGCCCAACAGATCAGGTGTGTACCCCTGGCTGCGCATGATGATGTATTGTTGCGTGAACGTGATCGTGTTGTTGGCGATCCAGTAGACGACCAGACCGCTTGCAAATCCACCCAACATGAACATGAATACCCATGGCATCCAGGCGAAAATCATCTGCTGAGTGGGGTCTGTCGGTGCGGGGTTGAGCTTTTGCTGAAGCCACATTGATATGCCCAGAAGCAGGGGCAGGATGCCGAGGAAGACGAAAGACATGATTGATCCGGGTTCTGGTCCTGCGAAGGGCAGAAGGCCGAAAAAATTCATAATCGATGTCGGGTCTGGCGCACTCAGATCCTGGAACGGGCCGAACCAAGGTGCATGGCGCAACTCGATGGTGACGAAGATCACCTTATAGAGTGAAAAGAAGATCGGAATCTGAAGCAGGATCGGCAGACAACCCGCCGCAGGGTTCACCCTTTCTTTTTTGTACAACTCCATCATGCCCTGCTGGAGTTTTTGCCTGTCATCTCCCGCCTGTTCTTTCAGCGCTTCCATTTGCGGCTGAAGCTCTTTCATTTTGGCCATTGAGACATAGGATTTGTAGGCCAGCGGAAAGAGGACTGCCTTGATGATCAGTGTTAGTCCGATGATGGCCCAACCCATGTTGCCGATCAGAAGGTTCAACTCGTGCAACAGCCAGAAGATCGGCTTTGTCAGAAAGAAGAACCAGCCCCAGTCGATGGAGTCGATAAAGCCCTCTACGCCAGCGGATTGGTAATTGCTGATCGCTTCCCACTCTTTGGCGCCCGCAAAAAACTGCGTCGTCACGCTGAGCGACGCGCCAGCCGCTACGGTTTGAGTGGGCAGAACCGCTTCGGTTTGGTAGATATCCCGACGCTCATCATACTTTGCGACCTGCCGGAACGCGGAGCCGGGTGTTGGGACAAGCGTCGTCATCCAGTAGTGATCGGTGAAGCCAATCCAACCGTTGTTTTGGACGGCTGTGGTTTCCGCGCGCGCGCCTTGCCTTGGATCAACCTCGAAATCTGCAACGTCGTCCCAATCGACTTCCTGCAACTCGCCGTCCGCCATGGCGATGACGCCTTCATGCAGGATGAAGAAGTTGCGCAGGTCTTCAGGTTGGCCGTGGCGCGCGACAAGGCCGTATGGTGCCACATCGATTTCTTTGCCGGACGTGTTTTCCACGGATTGCTCGATCGTGAACATGAAGTCTTCATCAATCGAGATTGTTCTTCGGAATAAGAGTCCGACACCATTGTCCCATTGGAGTTTAATTGGGCTCCCTACACGCAGCGTGTCGCCATCGGCGAGATCCCATTCGGTATTCGGTCCGGGCACGTCGGCTGGATCAACGCCGCTGGCAGCTGCCCAACCATGCAAAGCATAATACGCGCCACGTGTTCCTACGGGGGACAGCAAGGTGACAATTTCCGCTTCTGGATCATTCGCCACCCGATAATCGGTCAGTCGCAGATCATCGATGCGACCGCCAATGAGAGAGATTGAGCCCGACAAACGATCCGTCAAAAGATCAACCCGCGGCGCATTTTCCAATGAGGTCTCGGTTGTTTCTTCGGGACCGGTCGTTGTCGCGCTTTCGGCCGCTTCGGGCGTCTTGGCGATCCCGTCATCGCTTTGGGTCTGTTCAACCGCCGTGTTGTCTGGACGGACATCAGGTTCGGGTGGCGGGAATAGAGCGAACCAAACCAGGATCACAAGAAGGCTGAGCGCTGTCGCAAGAATGAGATTCTTGTTCTGTTCGTCCATAGGGACTGCCACCTGCTGTCGCTGAAAACTTAAAGGTGGGTTCAATCGTGACTGCTGCCAAAGGTCAAGCGGTTTTGCGCGCTAAAAAAGTGCTGTCTCCCTTTATTTCCCGGGTTTCATGCTGCCAGGCTTGCAATGTGATGGATGCCGCGGCTATGCGCGGCGTCCATCAATTGCGGGTGTTCGTTCGATACTTTTTTCATGCGATTTGATCCAGGTAAGTGTGTCATCAAACGGCATCGGGCGGGCGATGCGGAAACCTTGCACATGGTCACAGCCCAGTTGCGACAAGAGCGCGTGTTCGCCCGCAGTTTCGACGCCTTCAGCCAGTGTCTCAATACCCAAGCGTTCTGCCATTGTGAGGATTGCGGAGACGAGGCGTTGCTGTTCCGGATCTTTGTCGCATTTCATCACGAAGGATCGGTCGATCTTAATGCGCCCGACACCAAAGCGGCGGATTGATGCGATCGAGGCATGACCTGTTCCGAAATCATCCAGATCCACCCGGCACCCAAGCTCTGTAAACCCGTGTATATTACGCGTGATCGTATCATCGGCCGCCCCCGCAACGACGGTTTCAAGTATCTCGACGGCAAGCCGTTCGGGCGCCAGTTCGAAACGGTCAAGCTCCCATTGGACTTTGGACACAAGTTTCGGATTGTTGAGCTCAGAGCCGCTGAAGTTTACGCCTACATGGGGCACATCCAAGCCTGCTACGTCCCATGATTTTAACGCATTGAGGCCCTGATACAGCATGACCTCGGCCAGGCGTTCCAATTGACCAGCCTCTTCGACAGCGGGCAGGAATTCAGCCGGAGAGATCAGCCCACGTTCCGGGTGCGACCAGCGCGCAAGCGTTTCGAAGCCAGTGACCCTGCCGGTGTCCGTCGAGACCTGCGGTTGATACCAGGGTTGGATCTGCCCGTTCTCAAGCGCATCGGTGACGTCTGCCCTTAGGCTTGCCCGCGCCTGTTTCACGCGGTGCATCTCGGTCGAGTACGCGCGGATCGAACCGGGGCCCCGACGCTGCGCTTCGAGGAGGGCAGTTCCTGCGGCTTGTGCCCATTCCGCCCCGCCACCGTCAGGCGCACGTGTTCCGATACAAAAGCCCACACATGCCGACATAAGGATGGTTGTGCCGTCGACTGAGATCGGCTCTTCCAGAGAAGACTGCAAACGTCCAGAAAGCTGGATCGTCGCTTCGAGATCAACCTTCGATGTTGCGCCCAAAACGATACCGAAACGGCAATCACCCAATTGGCTGACCACATCGCTGTCGCGAACCACATCGATGATGCGCTGCGCTGCTGTCCTGACGACAAGATCGGCTGCGGACTGGCCATATCTGTCAAGCAACTGGTGATATTCATCGAATTCCACCATCAACACAGCAGAGCTGAAATCGCTTTTTTCCGTTTCTTCACGGACCGTTTCACACACGTCTTCAAATGCGTCCCGAGGCAGGAGACCGGGCGTAGCTAACCGACGCGGATTGCCAGTGCGTTCGAAAAACTGACCGCCGAAGGCCATCCAAAGCAGCGGAATGGTTCCCGCAACGATCAACAGCGTGATCTCACCGCCCAGCCAATACGCGCTGAGCGAAACGGCTGGCACAAAGGCCAGCGATTGCGGCCCTCGAACCGCCCGCACGACCTGCTTACGAATTGAAGTCAATGATACGCCCACGCCACAACCCTCTTTCTCACCCACACCAAAATGACGGCTTCAAGGAAGCTCGGGTTGATATAGCGTTACTAGCGTAAGTGGTATGTTAACACGTTCCGGTAATGTTCGGTGGCTTTTCCTCAAATTGTTCCGGCTGACATGCAAGGCCAGCAAAATCGAATAATTCCGGGTCAAGCAGATGGGAGGGGCGTGCGTTCATCAAAGCCCGGAACATCACCTGTCTGCGTCCGGGGCTGTTTTTTTCCCAGCCATCTAGGATCGCCTTGACCTGTTGGCGCTGCAAACCATCCTGCGATCCGCAGAGATCGCATGGGATGATCGGATAGTTCATTGCTCTCGCAAACCTGTCGCAATCTGCCTCAGCTACGTGGGCGAGAGGGCGGAAGACAAATAGATCACCCTGCTCATTCACCAGTTTGGGGGGCATCGTAGCCAGCCGTCCGCCGTGGAAGAGGTTCATGAAAAACGTCTCCAATATATCTTCCCGGTGATGCCCCAGAACAACGGCTGAACAGCCTTCCTCCCGTGCGATTCTGTAGAGATTGCCGCGCCGAAGCCTGGAGCAGAGTGCGCAATATGTTCGCCCTTCCGGGACCTTGTCGACCACGACGGAGTATGTGTCCTGATATTCGATCCGGTGAGGCACTTGCATTCGTTTCAGGAACTCTGGCAGCACAGTCGCGGGAAAGCCTGGCTGCCCTTGATCGAGATTGCAGGCCAAAATGTCGACGGGCAGTAGGCCCCGCCACTTCAACTCATAAAGTACTGCAAGGAGCGTGTAGCTATCCTTGCCACCGGACAGACAAACCAGCCAACGTGCTGGATCAACTTCTGTGTTTCGACGGTTGACCATACCGTATTGGTCTATCGCTTCGCGGACATTGCGCACGATGCGTTTGCGCAGTTTCTTGAATTCGGTCGTGGCGGGGGCACCGGAAAAGAGCGGGTGGATGTCTTCACTATCGTCCAGCATTGTGGATCCTTTCCGGGCTTCGTCCTTTGTTCTAGCGCAGATCGGATGTGAACCGAAAGACGATATCGGGCGTAGACATTTCAAACCAAAGGGAAACCAAGATGCGTGTTGCGGCTTTGCTGATTGCTTTCGTGCTGCTTGTCGCCTGTACCGGCAAGCCAGGGCCCAACGACGTGTTGCTGTCTGATCAGGAACTAAACCTTGAAGAGTTCTTTGATGGACGCCTCAAGGCATATGGTCAGTTTCAGGATGTCTTCGGGACGGTGCGTCGCCGCTTTATTGTCGATATAGAGGGCACCTGGGATGGCGAAACACTGCGATTGATTGAGGATTTCGTCTACGAAGATCAATCCACCGAACGCCGTATCTGGTCATTGGAGAAAACCGGCCCCGAGACCTGGAAAGGCACGGCTCCTGGTGTGATCGGCGTCGCGACAGGCGAAGAGCGAGGCGATACATTCAACTGGCGCTACGAGATTGACCTGCCTGTCCCCGATGGCACCTTGCGTGTGACCTTTGACGATTGGATGTGGCTGCTGGGTGAGACGCGACTTCTGAACCGGGCCTACATGAAACGTTTCGGCGTCGATATCGGTGAGGTGATCATCACCTTCGAAAAGCTGCGCTAGCGCTTGGACATTGGGTCGTATCCGCCTCCGCCCCGAGGGTGGCAGCGCGCAATGCGCCGGATCGCCAGCAAGTTCCCTTTGATCGCGCCGTGCGTTTCAATGGCATCCGGGGCATAGGCACTACAGGTCGGCTGATATCTGCGGTTAAAGCCCACCCACGGCATCCAAGGAGTGAAAACCAAACGATAGAAGCGCACCGGGAGGGCAAAGATATGCGCGAGAAAAGTCATTGAGAGATATCTTTTAAAGCTGAGCGCAAATCAGCAAGCAAAAGGTCAAAGGGACGCGCGGCGGTCTCTGCTTGACGTCCGATCAAAACGTAGTCCGTCCCGGGTTGCCCCTCCGCCGGAAGAACGCGGCGCGCAATCTCCCGTAACCGGCGCTTGGCGCGGTTGCGGGCTACAGCATTGCCAACCTTTTTGGAGCACGTGAAGCCAACGCGGAGCGGAGCATCGTCCCCGCGGCGGTAGGCTTGCAGGACAAACGATTGGCGCACTTCGCGTTTCCCACGCGCTGCTTCCAGGAAATGCTTGCGCTTTTTTAGGATGTCCATGGCCACAAATCCATACGGTTGCACTCATGATCATCGTGCCGACTGGATGCTTTGGGACGGCTGACAGCTGATCTGCCGCAACCAAATTTTATCCCTCAGGCGCTCAGAGACTTGCGACCGCGGGCGCGGCGTGCATTCAGGATCTTGCGACCTGCTTTGGTCGCCATACGTGCACGAAAGCCGTGGCGCCGTTTGCGCACGAGGTTGGACGGTTGAAAGGTGCGTTTCATCGCATCGGCTCCGGTATTTTCGCGAGGCACGCGGATTCGCTACCTCAACAGCATTTGAAGGCTGCCATTTACTTGCCCCGCCTCATCAAGTCAAACCCTGTGAAAGGCTTTCTTGAGATCAATGCAACAAAAACCACGCCATCGGCGTTCATTGTTTCAGAACGACGCCAAGCGGAGTGTTGAGAGGACCGATCTGGTCACTCCGCATCACCGTGCTGTGAAAACGGTGTTTAATTTCTTTCCCGATCAACATTTTGCGGTCATTGCAGCACTGGCCCGAAAGATGAGACACATGACCGACATGACCGATACGAGAAAGCCCGCACTTGTCCGCAACTTGCCCTTACTGGGCATTCTGCTTGTCGCGGCCATCGGTGCATTTGCCTTGCGGGATTACCTGAATTTCGAGACGCTTGCCAACAACCGCGAAGCGCTATTGGCATTTCGCGACGAAAACCTGATCCTCACCGCCTTTGTCTTCATTGTGGCATACGTGTTGATTGTCGGCTTTTCATTGCCGGGTGCGACCGTCGCAACGCTGACTGGCGGCTTTCTTTTCGGCACTATGCTTGGGACGATCTTCAATGTGACTGCTGCGACGATCGGGGCCACGCTGATTTTTCTGGCCGCCCGACATGGATTTGGCGACACGCTTGCGCAACGGATGGAAAGCTCGACCGGGACGGTAAAGAAGATCAAAGATGGCATCGACGAGAACCAATGGTCGATGCTGTTCATCATCCGTCTTGTTCCGGTCGTCCCGTTTTTCGTGGCCAATCTTGTACCCGCCTTCATGCATGTGCCGCTGTCGCGCTACATGATCTCGACCTTCGTCGGAATCATTCCAGGCACGCTCGTCTATACGTCGGTTGGCGCTGGCTTGGGTGAAGTCTTTGCCCGGGGTGAAACGCCAGATCTTGGGATTATCTTTGAACCCCATGTGCTGCTGCCGATCCTCGGCCTGGCTGCCTTGTCGCTTATGCCCGTTGCCTACAAAACTCTGACCGGCAAGAAGGACCTTCTGAAATGAAGTGGATCAAGACGGATATACTCGTGATCGGCGCCGGCTCTGCCGGTCTTTCGGTAGCGGCGGGCGCAGTTCAGATGGGTGCAAAGGTCGTCCTGCTCGAAGGGCACAAGATGGGGGGGGATTGCCTGAATTATGGCTGCGTTCCATCAAAAGCCCTGATCGCGTCGGCCAAATCGGCTTACGGGCAAGCTCATGCCTTCCCTTATGGGGTCGCCAATCAGGTTCCGCATGTCGATTACGCCGCTGCAAAAGACCACGTGCATGATGTCATCGCGCAGATTGCACCCGTTGACAGCGAAGAACGCTTTGAGGGCCTTGGTGTTGAGGTCATTCGCGAATTCGGGCGCTTCATATCTGAGACGGAAGTTCAGGCCGGTGATACCAAAATTGTCGCTAGACGGATCGTGATCGCGACCGGCTCTTCACCCTTGGTTCCGCCAATTCCCGGCCTTGATAATGTCCCGTATCTGACCAATGAGACGCTTTTTGATTTGCGCGACAGACCAGATCATTTGTTGATCATTGGTGGCGGTCCGATCGGGATTGAGATGGCGCAGGCTCATATTCGGTTGGGCAGCAGGGTCACGGTCTTAGAAGGCGCAAAGGCGCTTGGCAAGGATGATCCCGAAGCCGCAGCTGTAGTTCTGGAGGCCCTGCGCGATGAAGGCGTTGAAATTATAGAGGATGCCAAGGCCTCTCAGATCAGCGGCCAAGAGGGTGCCATCAGGGTCGAAACAGCAGATGGCCGCGTGTTCGAAGGCAGCCATCTGCTGATGGCTGTCGGGCGCAAAAGCAATACCGATGTCCTCGACCTGAACAAGGCTGGCATTGAGACAACGCGCACCGGTATCAAGGTCGATGCCGGCCTGCGCACCACTAACAAGCGCGTCTACGCGATCGGCGATGTTGCCGGTGGCCTGCAATTCACACATGTCGCGGGATATCATGCCTCGGTCATCATCCGGTCGCTTCTGTTTGCGCTTCCGGCGAAGGCCAAAACCGAGCATATTCCATGGGTTACATACACGGATCCTGAGCTTGCTCAGGTTGGCCTAACCGAAGCCCAAGCCAAGAAAGAGCATGGAATCTACAGCGAAGTCGTGCGCTTCGACTACCATCACAACGACCGCGCCATTGCCGAGCGCAAGACGAAGGGCTTTATCAAAGTCATTGTCTACAAGGGTCGTCCCGTTGGTGCGACGATTGTCGGTCACCAGGCCGGTGAGCTTGTCAATCTTTGGGCTTTGGCGCTCGCGAACAAGATGAAGATGAGCCAGATTGCCGGAATGGTGGCACCCTATCCGACGATTGGCGAGGTCAACAAACGCGCAGCGGGCGCCTATTTCAGCCCCCGACTGTTCGAGAACCCGACTGTGAAACGCTTGGTGGGACTTGTGCAAAAGTGGATCCCCTGACATTTGAAGATCCATGCTGAATTCGCTTTCCGGCAGATTTCTGATCCTGACCACCATCTTCGTGATGCTGGCCGAGATCTTGATCTTCGTACCCTCTATTGCGCGGTTTCGTGAAGAATATCTTCTAAACCGGCTTGAACGCGCGCAGATCGCATCTCTGGCCTTGCTGGCCGATGACATGATCGACATGGATCTGGAAGAAGAGCTCTTGAAGAATGCAGGGGTCTTCAATGTTGTGCTGCGCCGGAACGAGATCAGGCAGCTGGCGCTCAACTCCGAGATGCCGCAGCCCATTTCGACAACCTATGACCTGCGCAACAATGCAGCTCCCGTATTGATCCGCGACGCGCTGCAGCGACTGCTTTCGCCCGAGAATGAGGTCATACGTGTTATCGGAGCACCCGTTCAGGATGCCGGTCTTCTTATCGAGGTGACGATGGAGACGGCCCCAATGCGGATGGCCATGATCGACTATGGTGTCCGTATTCTGATCTTGTCGGCCGTTATCTCGATATTCACCGCTGTTCTCTTGTTTCTTGCGGTGCGCGCAATCCTGGTAAAACCGATCAAGGGCGTCGTTGGCCACATGCAGCGCTACGCCGAGGCACCCGAAGACGCGCGCTTGATCATTTCGCCTAGGGCTGGCGTGACTGAGTTGCGAGAGGCGGAAGAGGCTCTCAGGTCGCTTCAAACCGAACTAACCCAGGCCCTGCGCCAGAAAGAACGTCTTGCCCAATTGGGCAGCGCCGTCTCAAAGATCAGCCACGATCTGCGCAACATCTTGACTTCGGCCCAGCTATTTACCGACCGGATCGAGGCCAGCGAAGATCCTTTGGTGCGCCGTATGGCGCCGAAGCTTGTGAATTCCATAACGCGCGCAGTGCATTTGTGCGAAAGCACGCTCGCATTTGGCAAAGCTGAGGAACCCAGCCCGACACTGGGTGTTGTAACGCTCGCAACAATCGTGGGCGATGTCATCGAAAGCGAACGGCTTGCGGTTGAGGATGCCGACGTAAGCTTTGCCGAGGATGTCCCGGCGACCATGAAAGTGCGTGCAGATGCTGAACAGTTGTTTCGCGTGATTTCGAACCTCGTTCGCAATGCAAGACAGGCGCTCGTCGCCTCTTCGCAAACCGGTGAAATCGCGGTGACGGCATTTGACGATGCGGAAAACTGGTACATAGAAGTGCGCGACACCGGGCCGGGGCTGCCCCCTAAAGCTCAGGAACACCTCTTCAGACCGTTCCAAGGAAGTGCCCGAAAGGGTGGCTCAGGTCTTGGCCTCGCGATCGCCTCCGAACTCGTGCGCGGCCATGGCGGGGGGCTCACTCTGCAGCAAACAGGCATAGACGGCACTATTTTCCGCATCAACCTTCCAAAAGGTGATGGAGCGCTTTGATGGCACCAGCACTGGTTCCCTTCGTTTGGGGTTGCAAACCGTTACAAGTGATCGTACATCCGCCGAAGCGGACCGATAGCTCAGCTGGATAGAGTACTTGACTACGAATCAAGGGGTCGGGGGTTCGAATCCTCCTCGGTCCGCCATTTCCCCATTTTGGCCAAAACCCTGAAAAAACCTAAATGGTTCAGATACTTGCGGGGTTCGAACGCCCTCTTTTCGGGAATAGGCCAAACCCTCCAAAAACACGAGGCGAAGGACCACACGCTTTGAGATGAAGCCGCCTAAGTCATTGTTTTTCCAAAGATCAATGGGATTGGCCAGGAATTTACAGGCGAGTTCGAACGACTCTTCGAATGCGTACTTTTGCCCGTTGCTTTGTTCGACTTGATCCTGTGTGAGAAGCTTTTGCCGTTCCAGCTCGCTGATCTTGTTTTCATAGGCCTAAATGACACGCGGGTTGGAAGCATCCAGGATGCGCTCCAACAGGCTCCCGATCTTCGTTTCAATCTCGCCGAGTTTCCGTTGAAGGGTTTCAGCGGTTTGATTAGCTTTTTCAAGGCGTTGGTTCCAGGCATCGGCAAACATCGCTTTCGCGATCTCGAACACACCCTTCGCGGGTGTAAGGCTCTGCAGAACGGCCTCAAAGTCACCTTCCAGTTGGTCCCGTCTGATGGACTTACGATAACTCTCACACACCTTTTGAGCGCACATGTAGTACCGGTGGCGTTTACCGGTCTTGGATTTTGACCAGCAAGCTGTCAGGGGATGATCACAATCATCGCACAGAATGAAGCCACGCAGCGGAAAGTCTTCGCTGATATCTTTGCGCGCTGGGGCCTTGGCTTTCGCTTTCAGGCGTTCCTGGATTTTCTCGACGGTGGTGAGCGAGATCAGGCCTTCGTGCTGCCCCTCTCGTAGGGGTACATCCCAGCACTTGGCCTCGACATATCCCGCATAGGTGACGTTGGTGAGCATGTCGTTCACATGCTGGTTGCGGATATTTCCGCTTGACCGGCACTTCGGATAATCAGGCTTGCTTGCCAGAAACCCCTTCACTTCGACCTGGGTCTCAAACCGCCCAGTCGCAAAGCCCTCTAGAGCCTCTTGGATGATTGAGGCGAGTAGTTCATCCTGCACAAGTACACGTCCTTCGCCGCGTTTGGTTTCATACCAGTACCCGCGCGGTGGCACGTTCCAGACGTAGTAACCTTTCTCAACGCGCGCTTTCATTTTCTGGATTACCTGGCGGCGGTTTTGCTCTCGCTCCAGCTCGCCTTGTGCGGCAAGGATTGTCTCGACGAACGCACCTTCGGGCGTGTCCTCAAAGGTAAAGTTCAGACATTCGACTGTTGCCCCGCGCGCCTTGAATTCTTGGCGGAGCTTCAGGTGGAAGACGGTATCGCGGGCAAACCGTTTGAGATCGTCGAATATCACCACGAAGTTACGGCAGGTTGAGGTTCTGTCGGGACAAGGAATGCCGCGCCTGGAT
>ERZ1740067.477-NODE-477-length-32038-cov-7.534534_pt1 | contig 32038 bp, 23 predicted proteins | sample MGYA00581736_ERZ1740067 | MGnify/ENA primary metagenome ERZ1740067 (study PRJEB43018, sample SAMN04849236) | marine metagenome | isolation source: floating plastic debris | place: Pacific Ocean | collected 2008-08-27 | study: EMG produced TPA metagenomics assembly... | reverse complement strand
ATTCCTTCATTTAGTCAAACATGATTTGGAAGCCTTTATTGCACCTTCGATACAGAGCGTGACAATCTGTGACATTTTTAGCAGCCCTTGCTGACAGTAAAGCCCGATTTATTGCACTTGTACAAAGTGCGCTCATCCAAAATGTAAGCGTGCAGAGAAAGGGGCTTTTCAGTATTCTTACAGACCCAGTTATCGCAAAATACATCTTCTAAACTAGGAGAAGGCTGTGTATATTCACTAGTATTTACAGCACAATGCTTTTTACTGAATTCGTCTGGTGCATAGCCTGAATACTGCGTGCACTATAACGCCTCGCTATGCTTCAACGACTATGCTCACAACTACGACGACTTAAGCACCGGCTACAGCTGACACACGCACGCTACGCCAATCTCTGTAACCGTCTCTGCAAAAAGTGTTTGACAGTGTTTCGCTCGTCCTGGAAACCTGTTTGGCCGGAACGCTACGTCACAGAGCACAGCTACTGGGTCAGGAGCACTGCTCCCGCTGAAGCTCTATGGAAAACCATCAATAACCTGGCTGACTTGGACGCTTGGCATCCGCTGATTACTAGGACGAATGCACCATACGGACAAAATGCCAAACCAGGTTTGATTTACAGGGCCTTTAGTCGCTACTTGCCAGTCTCTACTCAGATTTTTGTAGAGCGAGTCTTGCCAGGAGAGCTGCTCAGCGTTCGCGTGTTTCCGCTGCCGGGTGTGCAAGAAAGAGCCACTTATCGCATTGTGTCTACTCTTTGCGGAACTTGTGTTTTGTACTCTATTACCCTGAGTGGATGGCTCACACCGTTGGTATGGCCCGTGGTCAAGCCACAAATTACACAGGTGGCCACATCGCTGGTGCAGGCTGCTGAGCAGGCAACTGCGCAACCCAAAAAGGCTGCGCATGTCTCCAGAACAGGGCGCTACCACCTCCCTCCTAAGAATGATATTTTTTAATAAAGTTATAAAAACACTAGCCTCGTAAACTCCGGCCCGTTGCCGCTCAAACCCATGATCAAAACGCTTGACTCCGAATCTGTTTTGGAGGTGCTCAAACCTGTACAAGACCCAGAATTGCAGAAGAGCCTCGTTGACCTCAATATGATTCGCAATGTCAAGGTTGAGGGCGGGAACGTGAGCTTTGCGCTGGTGCTCACAACCCCTGCCTGTCCGCTGCGCGAGTTTATTAAGGAGGACTGTGAAAAGGCTGTACGCACCCTGCCTGGTGTGGAACAAGTGGAGATAGAAATTACGGCGGAAACGCCTCAGCAAAAGGCATTGCCTGATCGAACCGGCATCGATGGTGTGAAAAACATTTTGGCCGTTACCAGTGGTAAAGGCGGCGTTGGTAAAAGCACGGTCGCAATTAACCTTGCGGTAGCGCTAGCGAAGACAGGGGCTACCGTTGGCCTCATTGACGCTGATATTTACGGGCCTAATGCGCCCATCATGATGGGACTGAGCGAGGCGAATGTCACGGTACGTGACGAAGACGGATCGCAGGTGCTAGAGCCAGCTTTCAACCACGGAGTAAAGATGGTGTCGATGGGCTTTTTGATTGACCGTGATCAGCCTGTGGTGTGGCGTGGTCCGATGTTGAATGGTGTCATTCGCCAGTTCCTATATCAAGTGCAGTGGGGCGAATTAGATTACATGGTGGTAGATATGCCGCCGGGTACGGGCGATGCACAGCTCACCCTGGCTCAAGCTGTGCCGTTGGCGGGCGCAGTGATTGTGACCACGCCTCAAGATGTGGCGATTTCGGATGCGCGGCGAGGGCTAAAGATGTTTGAGCAGCTGAACGTGCCGATCTTGGGTTTGGTAGAAAATATGAGCTACTTTATCCCGCCGGATGCGCCAGATAAGCAGTATGCGATTTTTGGCACCGATGGAGGCGAGAAGGCAGCGACAGAGCTGGGCGTGGAGCTGATTGGTAAGGTGCCCATGGAAATGCCGGTGAGGGAAGGAGGCGATCTCGGCTTACCGATCGTCTTAGCCGCGCCTGAGTCTGCCTCTGCAAAAGCCCTGATGACGGTTGCCCAGAAAACAGCAGCCAAAATCTCTGTGGCTGCGCTAACTTAGGTCCAACTCTACATATTGCGATTACACCTGACTTGCTATGACGTCCTATTCCTCTTACTCGCTGGTGCGAAGGCGCTGGAAGAAACTTGTTCAGGGATGGCAGGGGGTCGATTGGCTACTATTTATGCTGCCAGTGGGCGTCACTGGTTTTGCCAGCATTTTGATTGCCAGTACTCAGAAGTACACAGCTGAGACGGGTTACTCCTTCTCTGTTAATCACGTGATGACTGGTGCTGTCGGAGCATTGCTGGCGCTATGGATTGCGCGAAGTCGCTATGAAGCGCTGTTGCAATGGCGGTGGATTATCTACGCGGGGACGATCGCTTCGCTGATAGCGGTGATGGCCATTGGTACATCGGGATTGGGTGCACAGCGGTGGATTACGATTTTGGGCTTTAACGTACAGCCATCGGAATTTGCCAAGCTGGGAGCAATTATTACGCTGGCCGCTGCTCTAAAGGATCGAGATGCGCCTACGCTGTTCGGCATGATTAAGGCGCTGAGCATTACGGCTGTGCCATGGGCGCTTGTCTTTTTGCAGCCCGACTTAGGGACGTCTCTGGTGTTTGGTGCCATTACGATGGGGATGCTCTACTGGAGCGGCACAAATCCTGGGTGGCTGATTCTAATGATTTCGCCGCTTGTATCGGCAATTATGTTTTACGTATCTCAGCCGGTGTGGGTTGCCTGGGTAATTTTGATGGGGATTATTGCCTATCGCTCTTTGCCTTGGTGGTCGATTTATAGTGGCATCGTGGCGATTGTCATTAACCTGCTTTCTGGCAAGCTGGGCGAGGTGCTGTGGGGCGTGCTCCAGGACTATCAGAAAGATCGTTTGACGCTATTTTTGGATCCGAGTAAAGATCCCTTGGGCGGCGGCTATCACCTGATTCAGTCACGGATTGCGATTGGTGCTGGTGAGATGTGGGGTAGAGGGTTATTTCAAGGCACGCAAACGCAGCTGAGCTTTATTCCAGAGCAGCATACGGACTTTATTTTCTCAGCGGTTGGCGAAGAGCTTGGTTTTGTTGGTGGAATGGCGCTGCTGATTGCCTTTTGGCTGATTTGCTTGCGATTGGTGATGATTGCGCAAAATGCGAAGGATAATTTTGGCTCTCTGTTGGCAATCGGTGTGCTTTCCATGGTGGTGTTCCAGGCGATTGTTAACATTTCTATGACGATTGGCCTGGCCCCGATTACAGGGATTCCGCTGCCGTGGATGAGCTATGGTCGCTCGGCGCTGCTGACGAACTTTATTGCGATTGGCCTAGTGGAGTCGGTGGCAAATTATCGATTTAGGCTGAAGTTTTAGCATTACCTTTGGCCGATTGCTTTTAGCTACTTAGCGTCCTTTTCTTCGTAAGCTTATGAAATCAGGGAATGATTACCAGCCGCCTGTCTCCCAATTACTGACCTATGGCAGCTGCTTGGAAATAGATAAGAAGCGTCCTAACCCACACAACGACCGCATTATCCAAGACGCTTTGGCCGCTGGGCCTGGGAAAGAGAGTCGAAAGCTGCTTGATAAGCTGCAAGCAACTTATCTCTTCGAGCGCTGGCCAAATTACATAGAAGATCTTGGCATCACATCAGTGCACATTCCAGAACTCATCCAAATGGCAACGGATGAGGCGGACGAGGCGGAAATTGAGAGTGAGTCATTAGCAGTGTGGGCCCCTGTGCATGCTTGGCGGTGTTTAGGCTTTTTGAAAGCAGAATCAGCGATAGAGCCTTTGCTGGGATTACTCAAATACGAGGATGATGATTGGATCCGAGAGGAAGTTTCATGGGTATTGGCCATGATTGGAGCGCGCGCGATCGCACCCGCATCTCTCTATCTAGCCAGCCGAAAGTACGAGGATTCTGCGCGTACTTCGGCGTTAATGGCGCTGGAATACATCGCTCAACTGCATCCAACCCTCAAAGCCACTTGCATCAAGAAAATAGGCTCACAGCTGGCTGACTTTAAGAACAACTCAATCTCACTCAACGGATTTCTAGTCAGTAGTCTTGTGGAGCTGGAGGCTACTGACAAAGCCAACTTGATTGAAAGGGCCTATGCCTCTGGCAATGTGGATGACAGCATTTGTGGAAACTGGCCCATGGTACAAATCGATATGGGCTTAGCCGACGAAGATGATTTTGAACCCCATGAGCTAGAGCCGGAGTATCAGTGGGTCCGCGATGAGCCCATATCTCCACGTAAGTATCAGAAGCCGACAGGGTTAGCGTTGCCAACTAAGCAGGTGAAAAAGAAGACTTCTCAAGCAACTGGCTTTGGCAACAGTCAAACAACGGGAGACAAAAAGAAGAAAAAGAAGCGATAGCCTATTGATGTTAGCGTTTACGTTTGCAACGTCTCCACATAAACGTCGGCTTTCTAAACATCAACCCATATCGACCTTGCATCAATGAGGCTGGGTATCTTAACTTCAAGGATAGTAAGCTTCGTACCTAAATACTCTGTAGGAATAGCAACGTTACTGTACGGAGCAATTTGCGATCGCTGCTGCTATTTACTGACTAAGTGATTCGTCCAGACCTTACATAGAGGGCATAGATGAATTGTTGCCTCAACACCTGCAGATACTTCGCTGAAGATGATGACTCCCACGCAAGATCTACAGACTTTATCCTCTGTATTTCCATCAAATAATCAAACATCGTCGACGATTTTGATTGTTGATGATGTTCCCGAAAATCTACGTTTGCTTTCGGCAGCCCTAAGCGATGCAGGCTACGAGGTTCGTAGCGCTATCAATGGTTCAGTTGCGCTAATGAGTGCTGCACATGAACCGCCAGATTTGATCTTGCTAGATGTCACGATGCCGAGGATGGATGGATTTGAGGTGTGCCGTCGCCTGAAATCAGAGGCGGCAACGGCTGAGATTCCGGTGATTTTTATCAGTGCTTTGGGCGAAGTGATTGATAAGGTGACTGCCTTTGAAGTTGGCGGTGTTGACTATGTGACAAAACCATTTCAAATTCGTGAAGTCCTGGCCCGTGTTAATTCTCAATTAGAGCTGGGGTTTCTTAAGCAGCAATTACAGCGACAGAATCAGCAGCTTCAGAGCAGTTTGGTGGAGCAGAAGCAAGCAGCAGCCCAGGTACGCCAACTAAACTTGGAATTAGAACAACGGGTTACTGAGCGTACGCGGCAATTGCTTATCGTCAATGAGACCTTGAAGGCAGAAATTCAGGAGCGTCAGCAGGCTCAAACTAAACTTTTGCACCTGGCAATGTATGACCCATTAACGGGTTTAGCTAACCGTACCTTACTACTAGAGCGTTTAAATCATGCGCTCAAGCATTGTCAGACAGATGGGCCGCAAACTGTAGCTGTGGTACTGCTGGACTGCGCTCGTTTCGAGATGATTACAGATACATTGGGCCACCTGCGAGGGGATCAGCTGCTTATTCAGATTGCCAACCGTCTTTGCTCAACAGTTTCTGAAGATAGTCTCGTTGCCCGCTTGAGAGGTGACGAATTTGCCATCCTGTTAGACATTCCCTTAGACATTGAACGCTTTGTAGAGACAGTGCAACGATCGCTGTCTGATCCTATCGAGCTGGGAGAAGATGAAATCTTTATTAGTCCTAGTATCGGTATTGCCACTTCTAGTAATGAGGCTCAAGAAGCCGAACATCTCCTACGCAGTGCTTATCAAGCGATGGCCCGGGCAAAACAGCAGCCGACTAAGCGCTGGCGGCTATTTGAACCCGATATGCACCAGCAGGCCTTGCACCGTTTAAGGTTGGAGGGCTTGTTGCGCCAAGCGATTCAGCAAAAACAATTTCAGCTACGCTATCAGCCAATTGTGACGCTGTCCGAAGGGGCAGAAAGCTATTCTATAGTCGGATTCGAAGCTTTGGTTCGCTGGCAGCCTAACGCGGAATCAGACTTTATTCCTCCTGGAGAATTTATTCACCTGGCCGAAGAAACAGGACTAATTGTGCCCTTGGGCGATTGGGTGTTTGAAACGGCCTGTCAGCAGATTCGAGCATGGAACCAAGGCCGTTCTCTTGAGCAAGCGCTGTTTATGAGTGTGAACTTTTCGATTCATCAATTGAATCGAGAGCGGATAGCTCAACATATTGAATCAATTATCGCTAAGACAGATATTAAACCCCATTGGATCAAACTTGAAATCACAGAAAGTGTCCTGATGCAAAACCCTAAGACTGTTTTAGATGCGCTGGAACAGCTGAGGGCTCAGGGAATGCAGGTTAGTATTGATGACTTTGGAACGGGATACTCTTCGCTGGGCTATCTTAAAAATCTGCCAGTTGATATTCTCAAGATCGATCGCGCTTTCGTCAAAGATATCAAGTCAGCTGATGATGATTTGCGGATATTGGAAACTATTTTGAGTTTATCTCGTGCTTTAGAACTCAGTGTTGTTGCTGAAGGCATTGAAACCCAACAACAAGCTGATTGCTTAGCCAAGTTAGGAACTCAGTATGGTCAAGGGTATCGATTTTCTGCGCCTCTAGATAGTGCCGCTGCCAGCGCGTTAATTCAAACAAATTGAGAGTCTTGAAGGAGAGGTTTCTCCATACAAGATATTCAGCTAAGGGTTTATAGTCTCAATCGATGCTTGGGGAGTGCTGTGCAGGATGCCGAGTCAACGTTGTTTGACATCTCCTATATGGAGAGAGTCACAGCTGGCCAGCATCTCTAGCAGCTGGTCATATCGGAAGTCTTCGACCAGCTTTGCAACCATGGTATGAAGCTCAGCTTGCTGCTGGGGAATTTGTGCCATGACTTGGGAAATGCGTGGTTCACTGAGAGACTGAGCGGCCTGTTTTAGGGTATCTCGCCAAGGCTTTGGCGTTTGTTGTAGCTGCTGAATGCCTATTTTCTGAGTGGAAAGACTTTGTTCTGGTGTTGCGTCTGGTGTTGTTTCTATCTCTGATGCATATTGATATTCAAGATTGAGGTGGTCATGCAATATTTCCCAAATTTCTTCATTTGTGCATGGCTTAGCGACAAAGTCGTCGCAACCTGATGCGAGCGCCTGTTCACGATCGTCCTTAAACGCATTCGCCGTCAGTGCAATGACAGTGGGAGGATTAGGCTGTTGCTTGATCTGCTGCGTCGCCTCTAAGCCACTGATACCTGGCAAGCGAATATCCATCCATACCAAATGTGGTAACCACTCGGCCTGTTGTTTAATCGCTGCCTCACCACTGTCCACTTCTCTTAACTCAAATCCAAATCCAGCCAGCCTTTGCTCCATCAATACGCGACTTTCACACTGATCATCGACCACTAGGATCCGATAGGGAACTGGACTAGGCTTGAGGCCTATTACAGCGGGATAAGGCAGCTCAACTATAGACTGTGATGCCACAGCCGTAACGTCCAATGCAAAGTAAAATTGGCTACCTTGACCTACCTTGCTGTGAACCAGAATTTGACTATCCATTAGCCCAGCAAACCTTTGGCTGATAGATAGACCTAAGCCTGTTCCCTGCTGAGATAATCGTCCAGATCGAGCTTGTGTAAACGGGGCAAATAGCTCTTCCATCTCATCTGGGTCCATGCCTGGGCCCGTATCGCTGACATTGAAGCGCAGTTGATAGCGATGTTTCTCGTGATCTAGTACTCGAGACGAAACCTCTAGTTTGACTTCTCCTTCGCACGTAAACTTAATGGCATTCGCTAATAAATTCAGCAGAATTTGGCGCAGTTTGCCTTCATCAGCCCTGATGCAAGAGGGTAGATCAGGAGAGTATAGAAAAGATAGCTGGAGCTCCTTGGTTATCGCCTTGAGACGCATCATTTCACTCAAGCTTTTCAAAAAGCTGAGCAAGTTAAATTCCGTCACTATTAGCTGGGTTTGGCCAGCTTCAATTTTGGACATTTCCAAAATATTGTTAATGAGGGCCAGCAAGTGCTCTCCACTACGATTGATAATTTCTAAACTGTCCGATTGCTGAGCACTTAGATTGACATCGTTTTGTAGAAGTTGACTAAAGCCTAAGATGGCGTTGAGAGGTGTGCGCAGTTCATGGCTCATATGTGCCAAAAACTCGCTCTTTGCTCGATTAGCAGCTTCTGCTTTCTGGTTACTAATTTCTAACTCTTCCGTCCTCTGGTGAACTTTCGCTTCTAACGAATCATAAAAATCAGCATTTTCTTTCGTGATCTGTGAGAGAAGCTGAGCCAAATCTCTCAGCTCGTCGTCGTAGCGTAACTTTACGCTGTGCAGCGCTTCTCCTTGCTGCATCTCTGCTACAGCTTGGCTCAGCTGCCCTAGAGGATAGCTAATACGGTCTCGGGTGAATTGAATGACACGGTGCAACAGATAAAAAACGACACAGATGTTGAAGATGAGTAGGATGGCTACTAAGGAAAAGGGCCTTAAAGCTTCAGCGGCGGGCTGTTCAACGACGGAATGCCAGGGAACAACTTGCAGTGGTTTGGCTGTGACAAACTTGAGTGCACCGTCTAAGCTGCGATGCAGTGAGAGTGGTTCACTGGCGAGTGCTTGAGGGGTTCTACCAATGAGTTCGGTCAAGGTTAATTGGGTATTGCCACCATGTTGTGATCTCAGTGCAATAACATGCCCTTCTTTATCAACGAGATAAGCATAGCCCGTTTGTCCCACTCTCACGTCGACAGCGATGTCCAAGAGGTCGGTTAAATCAATGCGAGCAATGAGAAAGCCCTTCGGAATCCCAATTTCGTTGGTTACTGGGGTGACAATTTCCGTGTAGGGTTGCGAACCATTGTGCTCTACGTGGCCGATGGCAATTTCTCCAACTTTTGGAGCGGTCGTTAGCCAATTAGGAAGACCATCGGCACTGTGTAAGCGATTCGAAAAGGTGCTTCGATGTGCTAGCACTTCTCCACTAGCATCTATAAACCGAATTCCCTGTAATCCTGGGTGACGAGCAAGAAAATCACGTAGACTTTGGTTGACATTCTCGCTATATTCAATCGTGCTGGCCACAGACGTTAAGTCGCTTTGGAGTCTGAGAAAAAATAAATCAAAGGACTCTGCTGCGACTGAATTGGCCACCTCCAGTTGTCGCTGTACAGATAGGATCTGGCGGGAGAGGGTCGTTACGATGGTGCTGCCTAGTCCCAAGACACCAATAACGCTCAGTAGTAATACCTTACGTGTGAGCTGTTTACTAAGGGACTGACGCTTTGGAGAAGACATTAGAAAGGCATGGTCAAGAAGTCATACAGCATGCAATACAGCAATGAAAATACAGCGGGCTGAGCGCATTATCGCTCTCTGGAGGAAGTTGAACAAAGTCTAGAATAGAATCCTGCGATGGCTGCAAGTCCTTGCACCGCAACTTACTCGCTAGCTGGAACGTTCTGCTGAGTAATGAGTGGACTTCCTGGAAGAAAGACAACAGGTGGGAAAGTCGATTGTTTTTCCAAATGTTCAACGAGTATTCTTGTCGCAATTTCAGCCTGTAGCATAGGATTTTGATGGATCGTGGCTGCAAGATCTCCCGAGCGAATCGCATCCATTGCTGGAGGGAGGCCATCGTAACCTGTCACAAAGATGTCATCACGATTAGCCGATTTTATCGCTGAGATGGCCCTCAATTCCATTGCGTCATTGCTGGATAAAATAGCATCGATTTCAGAGAATTCCTTTAACCAGTCTGCTGTAACTGCTTGAGCTTGGGTTTCAAACCAATCTGCGGCTTGAGTGTCTAGCACAACGATATCGCTACCACTCAAGCCTGCTAAGAGGCCTCGATGGCGGTCAGTGGCATTTTGATCTGTTTGGGGACCTGTGAGAATCAAGACATTACCTTGTCCATTAAGTTGCTCAGTAACCCATTCTCCCATTTGCTTACCGCTGTCATAGCTGCTGAGAACAACAAAACTGAGGACTTTATCCGTATCGACAGGAGTATCCATAGCCACAACCGGAATACCTGATGCTGCAGCCTTTTCAATAACCGCCGCTAGGCGAAACGAATCTATAGGACCAACGACAATGCCATCGGCAGCTTTTTGTTCAATTAGCTGATTGATGACATTGATTTGAGGTAGAACACACTCTTCGTGAAACACACAAACACCCGGTATTAATGAGTGATTTTCAACTTGTACATTGAGCTCTGTGGCTGTCTCTTGCATGCCCACCCAAGCTGAGTACCAATAGACATCGTTGGCTACTTTAGGACTATCGATTCGAGGTTCTTTGCTGACGAAGGCAATTTCCCAGGGATGAGTGGCTGTAAGCTCTGGTTCGAGAATTGAAGGTAGTGGAGGAGCATCGCTGTCTCCAGTGAGTATATCCTCCACAACAGACTCTGATGTTAAAGGCTCTGGTGCTAATTGACCTGTTGAGAGGGAGGGAACTTCTGATGTCTCTTTACAGGCGGTAGCGAAAAGAAGAGCAGCCATGCTAAGTGAAAACAAAGCACAATAGCGATACATTTTCATACTGTGGAGAATATGATTGAAAATAAGTGAGTGCCCCGTAGAGTCTGACGACGACTTACCGCCAGAGGAAACACTCTAACTAAAAATCTGGTGCCGAACCCTGTCATGAAGATCAGGTTCTTTGTATCAAGAATGCCCTAATAAAGTAGGGCATGCGACAACCTTGCTAGCCAACTCGTTACCTAAAAAGGGCATAAAACACCAAGTCTCAGGCAACTATAGTTGCCTGAGACTTGGTCGTCATCGATGAAGTTAATGATGAAAGTTATCGTTAGCGAGGATAATACTCCTTCGACTCCTCCTTCTTTCAGTTGCTGTTTTAATAGCTGTCGTCACCTGTGACAGTTTTGATGGCGAGGGTGTGATTAGCCTCATGAAGGCGCTCGGCGATCGCATCCCTCCAATTCAAACTAATACTGGTATTGGCTAATACCTGCTGTGCTTGCTCTCGACATTTTGCACTTTGAGTCAAATCCATTTTGTCGATATGCGCAAGGTCTTCGTAGAGCTTCTGGAGTGGGATTTTTTGTTTGGGCCGTGGTGAGGTGTCCGGAGATACATTTACAGATATTTCAGGCATGGTTTAATCTCCTATGTCTTATGTGGATAGTTAAGACTGCATATTGAGTAAGGACGACTGATTGGATTGTGGCTTTATTTCGATAGAAAGAGGGGGAAACTGCCAGAAAGGTTTACACAGCACCACATAGAGCGCATTTTCTTTGTGTTTCTTAAGACAAATGAGAGACGGCTATCTGCCCAAAGCGTTGACTTTTATCATGCTTCGTTCAAAGAAAATCTGTAAACATCATGAGCTTTTGTTTTTGTAAAAAAAGTTTGATGACAATCAAGCATTACCCATCAATAGTGCTAATTAGAATAGTTAAGCGCTGACTTTATAAGGGTTTTGTCAGTACTCTATACAGCTAATATGCAGCTAAAAGAATACGGCTAGGAAAGAAATTGTATGTTGCTATCGCCTCAAGAAAAAGACAAGCTGCTAATTTTCACGGCTGCACTTGTGGCTGAGAGAAGAAAAGACCGCGGGCTAAAGCTCAACTACCCAGAAGCAGTTGCATACATTTCTGCAGCCATTATGGAAGGTGCCCGGGAAGGAAAAACGGTCAGTGAACTGATGAGTGAGGGTACGACTCTGCTAAAGCGAGAAGATGTCATGGAAGGTATCCCTGAAATGGTTCACGAAGTGCAAGTAGAAGCAACATTTCCAGATGGTACTAAGCTAGTGACCGTACATAATCCCATCATGGATTGATCTGTCAATTTGACCTATCAGTGGCTGGACCTGAAAGATATCCACAATACACTCCACAACATAGTCTAGATATCTAGAAGAAGCCCCTAAGAGAATACTCACAAGAAACAACAATGTATAAAGCTGACGAGTCTCCAAAGATCCCTTTAATCCCAGGTCAGATCATTCCGGGTAACTCGGACATGATTGAGCTAAATTCAGGGCGTGAGGTGGTGACGATGGTGGTGCGAAATGTCGGCGATCGTCCGATTCAGGTAGGCTCACACTTTCATTTTTATGAGGTGAACGATGGCTTGGAATTTGACCGGGAGCAGACGAAAAAAATGCGCCTCAATATTACGGCAGGAACCGCAGTTCGCTTTGAGCCAGGTGATGAAAAAGAAGTAGAACTGGTGCCATACGGTGGCAGTCAGGAAGTATATGGATTTAACGGCAAGTTCAATGGGAGTGAGCTGAAGGCGTAAGGTATTGTCAGACTATCCAGAGAAGAAGATGTCCAAGTCAGCAGCACGATTGGGAATTGGTGGGCCTGTCGGCAGTGGAAAAACGGCGCTGATTGAAGGCATTGTGCCGCTGCTGATGGCTCAGGGTGTAGAGGTGGCCGTGGTCACTAATGACCTGCTGACGACAGAAGATGCAGATCGGCTTAAGCGCAAAGGATTTTTGCCACCGGAGCGGGTGGTTGGGGTGGAAACAGGCAGCTGTCCGCACACTGCCATTCGAGAAGACCCCACCATGAATCAGCTAGCGGTGCAGGATTTAGAGCGGTTGTTTCCGCAGTTGGATTTGATTTTGATTGAGAGTGGGGGTGATAACTTGGCCTCTACGTTTAGCTATGAGCTGGTCGATGCCTATATTTTTGTCATTGATGTGGGGGCGGGGGATGATATCCCTCGCAAGAATGGGCCAGGCTTTGTACAGTCGGATTTGGCCGTAGTTAACAAAGTTGACTTGGCCCCTTATGTGGGTGCTGATCTAGAACTCATGCAGTTGCAGAGTGAGCAGTACAGACAAGGGAAGCCGGTGGTGTACACCAACTGTAAAACGGCGGATGGACTTCCAGATGTCGTTGCTTTTATCCAGAAAACGCTGCTGTTTTCTCAACCTACTGCTGTGAGTGTGGGCTAGGGTCCGTGAGCATATTGTCCAGCACACCTGCAAGAGAGTTGTCCACACACGAGCCGTTGGCACACGGCCCGTTGGCGCAAGAGCCGCTCGGTCCACAGTTGGCTCTAACATTAAAATGTAGAGAAACAGAAGTACCTTCTGATGCCTCTGGACCAACTATCCTGACACAGCGCTACATGAGCTATCCACTCAGTGTCTCTCCTATTTTTCGGTTGGATGAGCGTGGTCGTCGTCATGCCGTGAGTGCGGAGAGTACAGACGGTCTCACTGAGGCCGACTACAGGCAACGAGCGTACTTGTATCGCATGAATACATCACCGGGGTTACTCGCGGGGGATGTGTTGGGAATGTCGATAAAGCTGGAGTCAGGCAGTTCACTGTTACTGGCGGATCAAGCGGCCACAAAGGTACACACCATGCCAGTGGATGGACCGATAGAAAGGCGATCTGCCAAGGTGAATTACAGCATTGAGGTGGGCGATCGCGCCACCTTAGAGTTTTTACCAGAGCCGCTGATCCTTTTTAAAGATGCGGCGCTAAAACAAACAACTGATATCTGCCTTCATCCCTCAGCAGGGCTGAGCTGGGGAGAAATTATTCTGCCTGGAAGGCTGGCGAGAGGAGAGCGCTACCAGTTTCAAGAATATTGGAGCCGAACGCAGATAAGCTCTTCTATTGATCATGAGATGTTCTCAAAAGGAGAGATGTGGTTTACGGATGCAATGAAGCTATTGGGTAAGCAAAATCCCTTTGTTGACAGTCCGCTGTTTGCCAGTGGCTCAGTATTTGGCAGTCTCATCTTGGTATTACCCGAAACAGTAGCAACACCAGAGGCCCTGAGAACATTGAGCCAGCAAATCGATCGGCTCAGTAGTACACAGCTATCGCTGGAGATAGCGAGTTCCGTGCTGCCAAAAGAAAGGGGCTTGTTTGTGAGAGCGATCGCACACACCACCCGCGACCTGCAATCCGCCTTCAACTCTGCAGCAAACTGCGTCCGCCAGCTCAGACATCAGCCGCCCTTACCCTACTCGCTCTAGCGCTTATTCCTCCTATCGACGGCAAATTTCAATACCATGACCCATCCCGACGATACCGCCGCCATTGTGGCTGAGCATTACTTAGGCAACCTCAACGACAGCCAGGATGTTGCTATTCAAGTCTCCCAAGCTCAGCAGCAAAACCAGTGCTTCAGCGTCTTGATCGAGCGCCAAGACTGCGGAAAAGGGCGAATTTTTGCGCAGACAGATGCTGGGCAAGCTGTGGGAATTGTGAAAGATCGCACTTGGCGATTGAGAGATGGTGATGTGCTTGAGACGCAGAGCCATCAACTCGTAATCATTGGCTTACAAAAGCAGCCAGTCATCGCCCTACAGTTTGAGAGAAAAGCGTACAATTCGCCTGTTGTTTTGTTGCGATTGGGCCATGTGATTGGGAATCGGCACTGGCCGGTGACACTCAAAGGAGAAACGCTCTACGTAGAGGTCGCATCAGACGTGGATATTGTAGAAGCGACCATTCGCGAAGCCGTACAAACTATGAATATTCAGGGGTTACATATCGTACGTGAGTATAAAACGGCGGATCAGGCTCTGGACTTTTCATCGGAGCTATCGGTTCATCCGCATAGTCACTAGTGATCCAACAAGAGAATGGGCGAACCATTCCAACCGTTAAACAATGGCGAAACGCAATGCCCGATATTGACCAGCAGCTTGTTTTACTTCAGCTTGCCGATTCTTTCTTTCCCTCGGGAAGTTACACGCTTTCCCATGGGTTAGAGAGCTTGGTGCAGTCAGGCGATATCGCATCACCTGGAGACCTAGAGCCCTTTGTACGTCTCTTGCTCTGCAATAAAGTGGGCAGCACAGACCTCGTTGCCTTGGCCCATGCCCATAGAGCTAGCGTGCAAAACGATATTGCAAAAGTAGAACAGATTGATTCCAGGCTATTTGCGCAAACGCCGATAGAAAAAACGCGCACTGCTCAACGGCAGGGCGGGCGGGCAATGCTAATGGTTGCGGAGAAAACTTGGCCGCATGTGCAACTAGCCACGCTGAGCGAAAAAACAACCGAGGGAAGCTTTAACTGCTTGCACCCGGTTGTTTTTGCAGTGGTGGCTCAGGTAGCGGGATTGACAGAAGAGAGTGCGATCACAGCTTTCACACATAGTTTTGTCACTGGAGTACTCGGTGCAGGTATTCGGCTAGGCGCAGTAGGGCACCTGCAAGCGCAACAGATTCGGCTAAGCTTGAGTGCTGATATGGCCGAGGTTTGCCGCGAGGCTAGGGTGCGATCACTCGATGAAATGTGGTCTTGCATGCCCTTGATTGACCTTGCCCAAATGAGACAGGCCAAACTGTCACGCCGATTGTTTGCCAGCTAGGACCAAGTGTTTTGGCAACGTAATGCAACAGAACTAAAAGCGACATCATCAGCATCCCTGATGCCCTAGGATGCTCGATGATATCGCTCAGTTAGTCATATGCAGCCATAGTTAGCTGACAATTATCTCCCCAAAAATGGTGCAGTTAGCCATGCATTTGTGCTTAGACGTGAGGCTCTATGCCAAGAGATCAGTGAGCTCAGCCATAGTGATCACGTTAGCCGAAGTAAGGTCAACTTTTGAAATGATGGTAGTCGTTTCCAATCCATCGGTGATGATGTATTGGTTTGGTTGACTGCCTAGCAAAATGTCAACATCTGTACTGCTAAAATCTTCACTCAGAACGAGAACATCCTCGTCAAGGTTGAAGTCCTTGAATGTATCTGTGCCATCACCAACGACAAAGTAATCTTTGCCAGCGCCGCCGTGGAGGGTGTCGTCACCTGTACCACCGTTGAGGATGTCGTCGCCATCACCGCCTCTGAGATCGTCGTTGCCATCACCGCCGTTGAGGGTGTCATTACCCAGCGCGCCGATGAGGGTGTCGTTGCCGCCGCCACCAAAGATAATGTCGTGGCCTGTACCCCCGTTGGCTTTGTCATCACCGCTGCCAGCTTGGATACGATCGTGACCCGTGCCACCAAAAATGTCGTCATTGCCTAGGCCGCCCAACATGGTGTCATTGCCGGCACCACCGCTCATGCGGTCGTCGCCTTCACCACCGTCCATGACGTCGCTGCCACGGCCACCTAGCAAGCGGTCGTCACCTGCACCGCCTTCGATGTTATCAGCCGCGTCGCCGCCGTTGATTGTGTCGTTGCCGTCACCACCACGAATGTCATCGCTACCGCCGCCTCCATAGATGGAGTCGTCACCGCCACCACCAAATACTAGGTCGGCACCGCCGCCAGCGTTAATGGTATCTTCGCCGCTACCACCTTTAATAGTGTCTTCACCACTACCGCCATTAATTTCTTCAGCTGCGGTAGTTCCGGTTAATTCGTCTGGCCCTGGCGTTCCGTTAATTACTGACATGTAAAAAAAGTCCTTAAATACTCAAATGGAATGGTTGTTCATGTGAACCCAACGTCAATGCACTGTCTCAGGGAAGGGGCGTACACCGCTTGATCTGTAACGAAGGGCTGAGCGGATGCGATCTCAGCAGTTGACCCTCATACAAAGCAATTGAAATGGACTTCCCAAAGAAACAGTTGTTGACGTCCCTGATGCAAATATAATTACCCGATTCAATAGAAACAACAACTAAAATCAACTTTTAATTGATTAAAAATACCTGTTCTTCAATTTTTCTTGACCCGGATTTTATAATCCTCTTTTTACAGGTTTTTATTGGTTGAGATATTCCGGAGGGTAGATGTTGCTAAAGACGTGGAGGTCCTACGGGAATAAGACTTTTGGCGATGTAGATATATCAATTTTTCATAGTCTACAGGTCGATTCTTCATGATTTAGTTATATGGATAACCTTGCCGTATATCTGACTAAGAAGGTTCATTATGTTAGAGCTAATTTAAGAAATCTTCTCGGTTTTTAAAGAGTAATATGCTGGAGAAAAAGTTCTTTTCGCATAGGTTATAGTCGGTAATTTTTTTGACTTGTTGGGTGTACCTGACTTGGGTCACCTTATGCAACAGATTTTTCTAAAGAATCTCTGTCGATGAATAGATTATGTAATTAGCCTTTAGACAGTTGCAGCATGGGGAAGTAGCGCATGTAAATATACGCAGAAAGATGTCGCAATTAATTACACCAAAAAGAATGTGAGTAGGCGCTTATTCGAATGACAGAGTCAGGACGTCTCTCTTTTGCAGTACAAATCCGATCTTTTTGTAAAGTGAACTGGCTGCTGGATTATCTTGTTTCACCTCTAGCTGGAGTTTCTGTACACCCAATTCTTTACAGGCATCGCATAAGAAACGCAACGCGGTTGTTCCGATGCCTTGCCCCCGCTTATCTGCACGGATAAACAGCTCGTCCAAAAAGGCGCAGTATCCTCGGTACTCCAGACGGTACGCCAGCGTCAGTACAATGTAGCCGACTGCTTCTTCGTCTTGTTCGATCAGCCACACTTTGCCCAGCTTAGGGTGAGTAACCACTTTCTCCATTGCTGCTTGGGCAGGCCCATCATCAAAAGGCTCTGTGTGATCAAAGTAGTGGAAGTCTCGCATGTAGCGCATGAGGACTGCCAAATCATTATGCTGAGCAAGTCTTATCCGAACGTTCGGGGCTGTCATGTCCTAATCACTGCTAAGCAATCTTACGCTTGATGAATCCAGCGTTACGTATATCTCCAAAAACAGCAATGTCCTGCTCAAATAAACGGGTAGAGACTGCCCTTCCCACGTGACTTCACTATGAGCAACTACATTAGCCGCCGCGACTACGCGGATACTTTTGGCCCTACGGTGGGCGATCGCATTCGACTAGCCGATACCGATCTATTTATAGAAGTAGAACAAGACCTTACATCCTATGGCGGTACCTACTACGGTGACGAAGTCAAATTTGGCGGTGGTAAGGTGATTCGCGATGGCATGGGCCAGTCTCCTATCTCTAGATCCGACGGCGCGGTGGATACCGTGATTACCAATGCGCTGATTCTCGACTGGTGGGGTGTGGTGAAGGCCGATATCGGCATCAAAGACGGGAAGATCGTCAAAATTGGGAAGGCAGGCAACCCCTATACGCAGAATAATATTGACATCATTATTGGACCTGGCACGGAGGCGATCGCCGGAGAAGGCAAAATCCTCACAGCAGGGGCGATTGATTCGCATATTCACTTTATTTGTCCGCAGCAGATAGAAGTGGCGATCGCCTCCGGCGTCACTACAATGCTCGGCGGCGGCACGGGCCCAGCCACAGGCACCCTCGCCACCACCTGCACCCCCGGTGCGTGGAATATTCACCGCATGCTCGAAGCTTCTGAAGCGTTCCCAATGAACCTAGGCTATATGGGCAAAGGCAACGCCAGCCAACCACAAGCGCTGGTAGAACAGGTCATGGCAGGTGCGATGTCATTGAAGCTCCACGAAGACTGGGGCACGACGGCTGCTGCCATTGATACCTGTCTTACAGTCGCCGATGAATATGATATTCAGGTGGCCATACATACTGACTCCCTCAATGAGTCTGGCTTTGTAGAAACAACTATCGCAGCCTTTAAAGATCGAGTTATCCACACCTTTCATACCGAGGGTGCTGGTGGCGGGCACTCCCCCGATATTTTGACCGTGTGCAAATTGCCCAACGTGCTGCCCGCTTCTACCAACCCCACCCGTCCTTTCACCATCAACACCTTCGATGAGCATAAAGACATGCTCATGGTGTGTCACCATCTCGATAAAAATATTCCTGAAGATGTGAAGTTTGCCGAGTCTCGCATTCGCCGAGAAACCATCGCAGCAGAGGATCTGCTGCATGACATGGGGGCATTTAGCATCATGGCTTCCGACTCGCAGGCGATGGGCCGTGTGGGTGAGGTGATTACTCGCACGTGGCAGACCGCACACAAAATGAAGGTGCAAAAGGGGCTGCTACCGGACCCAGAAAACACGAGCGAAACCCATGACAACTATCGGGCTAAGCGATATGTGGCGAAATACACCATCAATCCGGCTTTGGCTCACGGAATCTCTCACTGTGTTGGTTCTATTGAAGAAGGGAAGCTCGCAGACTTGTGTTTGTGGAGTCCGGCATTCTATGGTGTGAAGCCGGAGATGGTGGTGAAAGGGGGCGCGATCGCCTGGGCTCAAATGGGGGATGCCAATGCCAGTATTTCGACGCCGGGACCGGTGCATATGCGGCCGATGTTTGGTAGTTATGGCGGTGCGATCGCCAGCACATCGTATACTTTCGTGTCCAAAAGTGCCTACGACCAAGGTATTGCAGACCAAGTTGGTCTAGACCCTACGCGGATACAGCCCGTATTCGATACGAGAACGGTCAAAAAAGCCGATCTCAAGCTGAATAGCTTGACACCGAATATTGAAGTGACCCCCGAGACTTTTGAAGTTCGCGTGGATGGAAAATTGCTCACCTGTGAACCAGCAGCAGTCCTGCCCATGGCTCAGAGATACTTTCTATTTTGATAGGCTGAGTGGAACATTGTGTGGCACTGAATAACCGTTGTGGTACATAGGAACGTTGATAAGGTGTGCTCCTGAACAACTTCCTTGTGCCGCAGACTTAACTTCAGGGGCATTTCAGCGGATTTTCTGTAAGGTGAAATGAAGTTCCGATGTCCCTGAACGATTGTCCTGAAGCCATGTAACGTTGGCCACTTAGCTCACTACAGATCACTACATCAATGATCTCTGAAACCATCTATTTCTGAGGGCTAGGTGGCGCGCAAGCGTACGGATGCATCTGCACGCTTGCTATAAGTTTCAGCAGCGGCTAAAGGGTTTTCCTAGGTCGCGCATCTGCTCTTGCATGCATTGGAACAATTCTCTGCGTCAGATTTCTGCTCTCTCAATCAGATTGCTCAGGGCCTTTATAAGGCAGAGCATAATGACGCACATAGTAGTGGGAACCCCTGTAAATCCTGTAAATATGTATGTCTCGAAACATATCTACAGGATCGAAACTAAAGAGAAACAATAACAAAAGCGTAATAAACGATGGCAAGTATATCTACAGTCGGGGTTGCACCCCTCACAGCCTCGTTTTGGTATCAACCGATACAACTCTGGGATTGCCTGAGGCATACGATAGCCCACAAATTCAGTAAAACTACCAGCAAAGGGCTACATTTTCCGCATCCCTGTGGCTGAACAACAAAAGTTGATGAGAAGGGGTATAGGGTAGTCGCTGCTGCTCAGGGCGCTGAGATAAAGAAACAGTTATAAGTTTGAACTTAGGGAGTCGTACGACACGATGGCAAGACTGGGTAGACGTAAATTTTTGGCGTATGGTACTGCGGCTGCAGGTGCCAGCGTCCTTCTGAAGTCATGTGCACCCGCCGCTGAAGAAGGTGGAGAAGCGACTAGTAGCGATGCAGCACCGAGTGGTGCGGCCGCAGACGGTGACGTCATTAAAGTGGGCATCTTGCACTCTTTGAGTGGCACGATGGCGATTAGTGAGACCACTGTAGTAGACGCCGAAGAGCTTGCAATCGAAGAGATTAATGCAGCGGGTGGTGTCCTTGGTAAGCAGATTGTTGCTGTGAAGGAAGATGGTGCCTCTGACTGGCCGACCTTCGCAGAGAAGGCAGAGAAGCTCATCGACCAAGATGAAGTCGCTGTGGTATTTGGCTGCTGGACCTCTGCTAGCCGCAAGGCCGTTCTGCCGGTCTTTGAAGAAAAGGACCACATGTTGTGGTATCCCGTACAGTACGAAGGTCAAGAGTGTTCTAAGAACATTTTCTACACAGGCGCAGCGCCCAACCAGCAAATTGAGCCTGCTGTCGACTGGCTGCTAGAGAACAAAGGAACAGATTTCTTCCTAGTCGGTTCTGACTATGTGTTCCCTCGAACTGCGAACAACATTATCAAAGAGCAGCTGAAAGCGAACGGTGGCACAACCGTTGGTGAAGACTACTTGCCTCTTGGTAACACTGAAGTTACGCCCATTATTGAGAAGATTCAGCAGGCGCTCCCTGATGGCGGCGTAATCTTCAACAGCTTGAACGGTGACAGCAACGTTGCCTTCTTTAAGCAGCTTAAGAGTGCGGGCATGGGTCCTGACAAGTACCCTGTAATGTCTGTGAGTATTGCAGAAGAAGAAGTCCGTCAGATTGGTCCTGAGTTCTTGGAAGGACACTACGCAGCTTGGAATTACTTCCAGACAGTGGAAAGCCCTGAAAACGAGAAATGGGTGTCTGACTTTAAGGCCAAGTATGGCGATGACCGGGTGACTAACGATCCCATGGAAGCAGCCTACATCATGGTGTATCTGTGGAAGCAAGCAGTAGAAGCTGCTGGCACTACAGATCTTGAAGCCGTTCGCGCAGCCGCCTATGGTCAAACCTTTGATGCGCCAGGCGGGTTGGTTACTATGCAGGCAAACCACCACATTTCTAAGACGGTTCGCATGGGTGAAATTCGCGGTGATGGCCTCTTTGATATTGTTTCTGCGACCGACGGCCCAGTAGATCCCGTGCCCTGGAACCAGTTCGTTCCTGATACGAAAGGCTTTGCCTGTGACTGGTCTGACCCGGCCAAAGGTGGCAAGTATAAGGAAGCCTAAGGTTCGTTAGGTTTCTGGTCTCGCGCAGGTGGGCCTTGCGCAAATGGGGCCTCACGCAGGTGGGGTGAATGCTAGAAGCAAGGTCATTCCCTTATCTACGAAACCATAAATCGTTAACCGATTAAGGGCTGCGGTCGTCAAGACTGGCTGCCCTTTTTCTTTTGAGCTTTTTCTTTTCATAGGTGTCTTTAAGTAGTCTTTTGAAAAATACTTTTTTGGGCGGGCGCATCTGGTATGTATAGGCTATGTGGATACGCAAGACCATGAGGAACTAAACGGTTGTGATAGATACGTTGATAACCACTCTGTTTAATGGGGTGAGTATTGGGACGGTGCTGCTGATTGTGGCGCTGGGCTTAGCCATTGTTTTTGGCCTAATGGGGGTAATTAACTTAGCGCATGGCGAGTTAATGATGCTTGGCGCTTACACCACCTATGTGGTCCAAAATGGCTTTAAAGAGTATTTGAGCAGTGATCTGCAAGGATTTTACATTTGGGCAGCGATTCCGCTGTCATTTTTGGTGGCGGCGCTGGTAGGGCTAGCACTAGAGCGCGGAGTTATTCGATTTTTGTACGGTAGGCCATTGGAAACGCTGCTGGCGACCTGGGGCGTGAGTTTGATTTTGCGGCAGTTTGTGCGCAGTGTGAGCTGGGGTATGGTGGCTGGGATCATCGCCTTTTGCGCTCTGTTTTTCGGTGGAAAGTGGGTGCTGACGAAGTTTTCACAGATTCAGGCATATCGGCAGAATTTGGTGAATACGGTGCTGTTTTTGCTCTCAGGCGTGATCGCCTGGTTCGTTGGAAAATCGGTCAACGCCAATCCCACACTTGCCCGTCCGTGGTTTAGCGCTCGCAACGTTGACGTGACTGCACCTCGCTGGCTTCAAGGGAGCGTTTCGGTGACAGATTCTATACAGTTTCCGGCCTCACGTCTCTTTATCATTGTGCTAACGCTGATCTGTCTGCTGTGCGTGTATCTGTTTTTGCAGAAGTCTGCCTGGGGGCTGCGTATTCGGTCGGTGACTCAAAACCGTGATATGAGTGCCTGCTTGGGAATTCCCACTGCTCAGGTGGACGCAGTGACTTTTGCCTTGGGCTCAGGGCTAGCTGGCGTTGCTGGGTTTGCAGTTACCCTGCTGGGCTCTGTGGGGCCAAACTTAGGGGTGAACTACATTGTGGATGCCTTTATGGTCGTGGTCGTTGGCGGGGTGGGCAACTTGCTCGGCAGCGTGATCGCCTCTTTGGGGATTGGCATTATGACCTATCTGCTGGGCTCTGGCACTATGGTGCGACTGCTCACAGCTGAATGGGCACAGCCACTGAGCGCATTTTTTGATTTCTTTGCGACAACGAGCATGGCTAAGCTGATGGTATTCGCTTTGATTATTGTGTTCCTACAGGTGCGCCCGGCGGGACTGTTTCCGCCCAAAGGCCGCTCGGCGGAGGTGTAGATCTGTGTCGGAACTTATCACAAAGCCTGAGTCCTCTGGACTGTCAAAGCGCTGGGAGTTTTTGATTGTTGTTGCGATCGCGCTTATTTTCATCTTCCTAGTTCCTCTATTCCTCTCTGGCTTCCGCTTGGGCCTGTTGGGTCGCTTTTTGTCCCTAGCGATTGTTGCCTTAGGTATTGATCTGATTTGGGGATTTACGGGGCTGTTGAGTCTGGGGCATGGGATTTTCTTTGCCCTGGGGGGATATGCGCTCGCGATGCATCTCCAGTTAGGTTCATTGCCAGAAGGCTCAATTCCCGATTTCTTTAGTTTGTATGGTGTTTCTGAGCTGCCCGGATTTTGGCAGCCTTTTTATTCTCTTCCTTTCACGCTGATCGCGATTATGGTGATTCCGTCGCTGATCGCGGGTCTGTTGGGCTATCTGGTCTTTCGTAATCGCATCCGAGGTGTTTATTTCTCCATCCTCACCCAGGCAGCGCTGGTCGTTTTCTTTAATTTTTTCAATGGTCAGCAAAAACTGATTAATGGCACCAACGGCTTAAAAACGAATACCACTGAGCTATTTGGCCTGTCGGTGGGTGGCAATATTATGCAGTTTTATTTTTACTGCGCCACCATTGTGCTGCTGGCACTGGTTTACTTACTGTGCCGGTGGCTGACCAGCGGGCGCTTTGGCCGCATGCTGATTGCCATTCGCGACGATGAAAATCGCGTTCGCTTTTCTGGTTACGATCCCACCGCATTTAAGGTGCTTGTCTTCGCTGTCTCTGGTGGTATTGCGGGCATAGCAGGCGCGCTTTACACCGTGCAGTCGGGTATTGTCTCACCGCAGTATATGAGCATTGCCTTCTCAATTGAGATGGTGATTTGGGTGGCCGTGGGCGGGCGGGCGTCGCTTGTCGGTGCCATCATTGGTGCTTTGGCTGTGAACTGGGGCCGAGCACTGCTCAGTGAGCAATATCCTGAAATTTGGCTATTTTTCCAGGGGGCGCTGTTCTTGATTGTGGTGACGGTATTGCCCGACGGCATCATTGGCTGGCTTCGCTATCGGGCTAAGGATGATTTGCGATCGCTCTTTGGTAAACCGCCTGTTATTGCGACCTATCCTCGCCTGGAAGTCGATGAAGAAATTCGCCAAGAAGCCGAGCTCTACGGCGCATCTAAGCCAGTAGACCCACCGGTAGATTCGCCCGTGTCCACCTCTAACTTGCCGACCTCTAACCTAGAGTCAGGAGAGAACTCATGACGGTTTCGACTCAATCTGATACCCCAAAAGAAACACTTCAGTCCCCAGAAGAAACGCCTCTGTTGGAGATTGAAAACGTCACGGTCAGTTTTGACGGGTTCAAAGCCATCAACGGTCTCAACTTTACAGTGGGTGAAAGGGAGCTACGGGTCATCATTGGCCCCAATGGTGCCGGAAAAACCACCTTTTTGGACGTGATTACGGGTAAGGTGCAGCCGACAGAAGGGAGAGCACTGTTTAAAGGGAAAAACGTTAGGCGAATGCCAGAGCATGCGATCGCTCGCCTCGGCATTGGCCGCAAGTTTCAAACCCCTCGCGTGTACCTCAACCTGACACCGCGAGAGAACCTAGAGCTTTCTTGCAATCGCGTCAAAACTGTATGGCATACCCTTTTCAAGCCAACGCCTAAAGCTGAATCAAGAACAGTTGGTGGGTTGTTGCAAACCATTGGCCTAACTGCAAAAGCAGACATTCCTGCGGCGTTGCTCTCCCATGGCGAAAAGCAATGGTTAGAAATTGGCATGTTGGTGGCCCAGTCTCCCGATTTGCTCCTGGTAGACGAACCTGTGGCAGGTTTGACTGATGAAGAGACAGAACGAACAGGAGAGCTGTTGCTATCTCTAGCCGAAAGCCATGGTGTAATCGTGATCGAGCACGATATGGAATTTGTCAGACAGATTGCCCAGCAGAATAAAGTAACCGTGCTGCACGAAGGTAGCGTGCTGTGTGAAGGCACTATGGACGAAATTCAAAACGATCCGCGTGTGATTAAGGTATATTTGGGCGATCCGGATGCAGCTTAGCCACTTGAGAACAACAACATTCTGAACTGAGAACTGTATTTAGTCCGCACCACAGACCGCCCATAGATATGATTCAAACGTCTCCCTCTGCCACTGATTCTGCTATCTCCTCTGCTCCCACTCTGCGCATTTCCGGTCTCAACGTTTACTACGGCGAAAGTCATATCCTACGGGATGTCGATATGACGGTTCCCCAGGGGAAAATGGTCTGCCTCATTGGCCGTAACGGCGTTGGCAAAACCACCCTTCTAAAAACGATTATGGGCTTGCTCGCCCCTCGCAGCGGTCGTATTGACTATCAGGGAAAATCTCTTCTCCCTTTACCCACAAACAAACGGGCTAAACTCGGTATTGGTTACGTTCCCCAGGGAAGAGAGATTATTCCTCGGCTTACTGTCAAAGAGAATCTTCTGATTGGTTTAGAAGCGAAGGCAAACCAGAAGGGGAATCCGCTGAGTGCAGATATTCCCGAAGACATTTTGCAACTGTTCCCTGTGCTCAAGCAGATGCTGTCACGTATGGGGGGAGACCTGAGTGGTGGGCAGCAACAACAGCTTGCGATCGCCCGTGCCATCATGAGTCGTCCGCAGTTGCTTGTCCTTGACGAACCGACAGAAGGCATCCAGCCTTCTATCATTCTCGACATTGAAAACGCCGTCAGGCAAATTGTAGAAAGTAGCGGTATGTCTGTACTTTTGGTAGAGCAACATCTACATTTTGCGCAACAGGCCGACTATTACTACGCCATGCAAAAGGGGGGCATTGTTGATTCAGGTGAAGCTAGTCAGCTCAACAGCGATGTGATCCAAAGATTCCTGGCTGTGTAATATTTCTTGTTATTTCTAATCCGTAGTAAAAAATACAAAATTCTCCGTACAAGTAACTAGAAAGAGCGATTTTTGTAACAAACCTGGTGTTTTTATTAAGGCATCTGTTGATTTTGTTAAGGCCGTCGCGTCTATTCCAACTATTGATGGACAATGAACATCCCTCGATCGTTGACAGGTTAACCGCTGTGCATGATCGAGTTTTAGTCTAAGCACCGTTTTCCTGCATTATTCTTCTTGCAGTGAATATCTCATCTGTCACAGTTTTTCTGTATACAGCATGGCTGACGGGTCGCTTTAATTTTGATTTGCTTTCGGTACTCCTTGTTCTTACGGTCTTTTTGCGATGGCTCCTTTCGACAAAACGGTAACCAGTCTTAGAAACCGCTCTCCTCAAAAGCCCTTTTCTCAAAAGCCTAAACACCTAACGCAAAAGCCTGCTGGCCCCGTGCGGCAGGGCCTTTATGATCCTCAGCATGAACACGATGCCTGCGGCGTCGGCTTTGTTGTACAAATGAAGGGCGAAGCCTCCCACGATATCGTGCAGCAGGGGCTGACAATCTTGCTGAATCTGGATCACAGAGGGGCTGTGGGTGCTGAGCCGAATACAGGTGATGGCGCGGGTATTTTGATGCAGATGCCACACAAGTTCATGGTTAAGGTGGCCAACGCTGAAGGGATCGATTTGCCTGAAGCGGGTCAGTATGGCGTTGCGATGATCTACGCCAGCCCTGATGCTGAGGCTCGTGCTGAAGGCCGCAAGCGCTTTGAGAAAGTCGCTGCTGACTCTGGAATAGAAGTGCTGGGTTGGCGGGACGTGCCAACGGATAACGAGTCGCTGGGGCCGACGGCAAAGGGAAGCGAGCCTTTCATGCAGCAGGCGTTTATCGGTCGTGGAAGCTTGGGCGTTGATGCCGATGAGCTGGCACTAGAGCGCAAGCTGTATTTGGTGCGTAAGCTGGCCCACCGGGCTATTGCGGAAGTAGATAGCTACTGGTATGTGGCGAGTGCTTCGTGTCGCACGATTGTGTATAAAGGGATGCTGATGCCTGTTCAGGTGGGTCAGTACTACTTGGATTTGGCCGATCCTGATATGGAGAGTGCACTGTCACTAGTGCATTCGCGCTTTAGTACGAATACGTTCCCGAGCTGGGAGCGATCGCACCCCTACCGCTACATTGCTCACAACGGTGAAATCAACACTTTGCGGGGCAACATCAACTGGATGACCGCGCGCCAGAGCATGTTTGAGTCCGAGCTGTTTGGCGATGATCTCGACAAGGCCAGACCGCTGATCAACATTGACGGCAGCGACTCGACGATTTTTGATAACACGCTAGAGCTGCTGTCGCTGAGTGGGCGCTCACTGCCGCATTCGCTCATGATGATGGTGCCGGAGCCTTGGTCCGGACACAAAACCATGGATGAGCAGAAAAAAGCATTTTACGAGTATCACTCCTGTCTAATTGAACCTTGGGATGGCCCAGCATCTGTTGCTTTTACCGACGGGACTCAGATGGGCGCGGTGCTAGACCGTAACGGCCTGCGCCCTGGACGCTACTACGTCACAAGGGATGACCGGGTAATTATGGCTTCCGAAGCAGGGGTGTTGCCGGTGCCTCCCGAGGATGTTATTGAGAAAGGTCGACTTGCGCCAGGCAAGATGTTTTTGGTCGATACTAAACTAGGCCGAATCATCCCCGACGAAGAGATTAAGAAAGAGATTGCCGCAGCAGAACCCTACAGGCAGTGGCTCGATGAAAACTTAGCCACGCTCGAGAGTCTACAAATTCCTAATGCCATAGCAGAGCCGGTTATTGATACGAGTCCAGCGGCTGTTACCCAGCGACAAATGGCCTTTGGCTATACCTTTGAAGAGTTGCGAATGTTGCTGGCACCCATGGGCAAGAACGGTGTAGAAGCGATTGGTGCAATGGGAACAGATACGCCGCTGCCCGTACTGTCTGATCGACCTAAGCTGCTCTACAACTATTTTCAACAGCTCTTTGCCCAGGTGACCAATCCTCCGATCGACTCTATCCGTGAAGCGATCATCACCTCTGCGACGACAACAATTGGCTCAGAGCGAAACCTCCTAGAGCCCACACCAGAAAGCTGCCGATTGCTTCAGCTGAAGACGCCCTTTATCACCAATGATGAGCTGACGAAGATTAAGCACAATACTCAGTTCAAGACGGCTGTATTGCCCATTCTGTTTGACCCGGATAAGGGAGAAGCGGGCTTAAGCGGTGCGATGGAAGCGCTGTTTATGAAAGCGGATGAGGCGATTTCTGCGGGTCAAGAAATTCTCATTCTCTCCGACCGCGACATTGCACAAAACCGTGCGCCTATTCCTGCACTTCTCGCAGTTGCGAGCTTGCATCATCACCTCATTCGCAATGGTCAGCGCACTAAAGTGGGCATTGTGCTCGAATCGGGTGAACCGCGTGAGGTGCACCACTTTGCTGTGCTGCTGGGCTATGGCTGTGGTGCGATCAATCCCTACATGGCCTTTGAGACGTTCCAGCGCATGATTGATGAAAATCTGTTGCGTGATGTGGACTTCAAGGATGCGTGCAAGAACTACATAAAGGCGGCGACGAAGGGCGTCGTAAAAGTCGCATCTAAGATCGGCATTTCTACGCTGCAAAGCTACCGGGGTGCGCAGATTTTTGAGGCGATTGGTCTCAACGAGTCTGTGATTGGTAAGTACTTTACTTGGACGGCTTCTCGCATTCAGGGCGTGGGGCTAGATGTGTTGGCGCAAGAGGCGATCGCGCGCCATCGTCATGCTTTTCCTGAGCGAGTGGCCACTGGCAGCAACAACGCTGCAACCTTGGATGTGGGCGGTGAGTATCAGTGGAGAAAAGATGGTGAGGCGCACCTGCTGAGCCCCCAGAGTATTCACTTGCTGCAACAGGCAACTCGCGATGGTGACTATGAAAAGTTCAAGGCATATTCCAAGCTGGTCAACGAGCAGGGCAAGCAGTTCTTCCGCCTACGGGATCTGTTGGAGTTTGTTCCAGGTGAGGCGATTCCGATTGAGGAAGTAGAACCGATCGAAGCGATTATGAAACGCTTTAAGACCGGGGCGATGAGCTACGGGTCTATTTCCCAGGAGGCGCATGAGACGCTGGCGATCGCAATGAACCGCATCGGTGGCCGCTCCAACACAGGCGAAGGCGGCGAAGATCCGGCTCGCTACACTTGGACGAACGAGCAAGGCGACTCCAAGAACAGCGCGATCAAACAAGTGGCTTCTGGTCGCTTTGGTGTGAGTAGTCTGTATCTATCTCAGGCCAAAGAGATTCAAATTAAAATGGCCCAAGGTGCGAAGCCTGGAGAAGGCGGTCAGCTGCCCGGGCGTAAGGTATATCCGTGGATTGCTAAGGTGCGCAACTCTACGCCAGGTGTGGGCTTGATCTCTCCCCCTCCTCACCACGATATCTACTCGATTGAAGATCTTGCTGAGCTGATTCATGACCTGAAAAATGCGAACCGAGAAGCGAGAGTAAGCGTGAAGCTGGTTTCTGAGGTAGGTGTTGGCACCATTGCGGCTGGCGTAGCAAAAGCACATGCTGACGTTGTTCTTATTTCTGGCTTTGATGGTGGCACGGGTGCCTCTCCTCAGACATCGATTAAGCATGCGGGGTTGCCTTGGGAGCTGGGTCTGGCTGAGACGCACCAGACGCTGGTGCTGAACAATTTGCGCAGTCGGATTGTGATTGAGACGGATGGGCAGATGAAGACGGGACGGGATGTTGCGATCGCAGCTCTCCTTGGCGCTGAAGAATTCGGCTTTAGCACCGCGCCGCTCGTCACCCTTGGTTGCATCATGATGCGCGTGTGCCATCTCAATACCTGCCCTGTGGGTGTGGCGACTCAAAACCCAGACCTGCGCAGCAAGTTCAACGGTGACCCTGCTTACGCAGTGAACTTTATGAAGTTCATCGCCCAGGAAACACGGGAGATTATGGCCGAGCTCGGTTTCCGCACGCTAGATGAAATGGTCGGTAAAACAGAAAAGCTTGCGCCGAAGAAAGCCATCGATCATTGGAAGGCAAAAGGCATCGACCTTTCTCCTTTGCTTCATCAGCCAGATGTTGGCCCTGAGATTGGTCGATACTGCACTGAGAAGCAAGACCACGGCCTCGATAAATCTCTCGATATCACCAAACTGTTGGAGGTTTGTCAGCCTGCGATTGAGCGCGGTGAAAAAGTCTCGGCGACCCTACCCATTACCAACATTAACCGTGTTGTAGGTACCATTGTCGGCAATGAAATTACCAAGAAGCACTGGGAGGGCTTGCCTGAAGACACCGTTCGGCTCCATTTCCAGGGAACTGCTGGGCAAAGCTTCGGCGCATTTGTGCCTAAGGGCATGACGATGGAGCTAGAAGGCGATGCCAATGACTACCTGGGCAAAGGTCTTAGCGGCGGCAAAATTCTTCTCTATCCGCCCAAAACGTCTCCCCTGGTTGCCGAAGACAACATCGTCGCAGGCAACGTTGCCTTTTACGGTGCCACCAAGGGTGAAGCCTATATCAATGGTCAAGCCGGTGAGCGTTTCTGTGTGCGCAACTCTGGCGTGGAGGCCGTTGTCGAAGGTGTGGGCGACCATGGCTGCGAGTACATGACCGGTGGCAAGGCGATTATCCTGGGTCGTACGGGGCGTAATTTTGCGGCTGGGATGAGCGGTGGCGTGGCCTATGTCCTGGACGAAGCGGGAGATTTTGCAACCCGATGCAATACAGAAATGGTCGCTTTAGAGAAAGTCGAAACCGCTGATGAAAAGCAAGAGCTAAGAGATATCATCCAGCGCCATGTGGACTACACGGGCAGTGCAAAAGGAAAGTCTCTTCTAGAAGATTGGGAGGCAACGCTATCCCAATTCGTAAAAGTGATGCCTCGCGATTATAAGCGTGTACTGCAACACATTCAGAAAGCGCTAGATGCCGGGCTTAGTAACGATGAGGCCATGTCTGCGGCATTTGAAGAGAATGCTCGCGACCTTGCAAGGGTCAGCGGTAGTTAATCTCTCTCAGTTCCTATCCTGAATCCCCTCCTTTGGAGGGGCGGCCCAGTGAAACTTCAGGTGCGACGGGGGCGCAGCGTATATCACACCGCTTTCCCCATTCCCTTTCCCCTTCCCCCTTTCCTTCCTTGAGGAGAGGAGTCGATTATTTCCGATATTCCTCCTTTCACCCTTAAACAGTAAACCCATGGGAAAACCAACCGGCTTTATCGAACACTTGCGCGAAGCGCCTTCCGAAATCGCGCCAGAAGATCGTATTCGCAATTGGAAAGAATTCCACAACCCCATGCCAGATCAGGCCCTGCAAACTCAGGGCTCTCGCTGCATGGACTGTGGCACGCCATTTTGTCACACGGGTGAACTCATCAGTGGCATGGCTAGCGGCTGCCCCGTCAATAATCTCATTCCTGAATGGAATGACCTGATCTACCGTGGCCTCTGGCGCGAAGCCCTCGATCGTTTACACAAGACCAACAACTTCCCTGAGTTCACCGGTCGAGTTTGCCCTGCACCTTGTGAAGGCTCATGTGTACTGGGCATTACTAATCCGCCTGTAACCATCAAAAACATTGAGTACTCAATTGTTGAAAAAGGCTGGGAAGAGGGGTGGATTGTGCCGCGTCCGCCTGAGAAGCGTACAGGTAAAAAAGTCGCTGTTGTCGGTTCTGGGCCAGCGGGACTGGCCGCTGCGGACCAGCTAAACAAAGCCGGGCACACCGTTACCGTATACGAGAGAGCTGACCGTCCTGGTGGATTACTCACCTACGGCATCCCTAATATGAAGCTCGACAAAAAAGACATCGTGCGTCGTCGGCTAGATATTCTCGAAGCAGAGGGCATCACCTTCGTTTGCAATACAGAAGTAGGGAAAGATTTACCGGCTGAAAAGCTGTTGAACGATTTTGACTCTGTGATTCTTTGCACGGGGTCTACTCGCCCGAGAGACTTGCCGATTGAAGGTAGGGAGCTGAATGGCATTAACTTTGCCATGGAGTTTTTGACAGCCAATACGCAGGCCGTACTGGATGGACAGCCCGGTGATAACTACATTTCTGTGGCGGGTAAAGATGTGGTCATTATCGGTGGTGGCGATACGGGGACAGATTGCGTGGGCACTTCCATTCGCCATGGTTGCAAGAGCATCAATCAACTAGAGATTATGCCAAAGCC
>ERZ1740067.475-NODE-475-length-32067-cov-18.248907_pt1 | contig 32067 bp, 28 predicted proteins | sample MGYA00581736_ERZ1740067 | MGnify/ENA primary metagenome ERZ1740067 (study PRJEB43018, sample SAMN04849236) | marine metagenome | isolation source: floating plastic debris | place: Pacific Ocean | collected 2008-08-27 | study: EMG produced TPA metagenomics... | reverse complement strand
TCGTAATTACAGATTAACCTCCGTTAGCTTTCTTACTTTTCAGACGTCCTCTCAGGCGATATTTGCAGGAGCTGCAAATTACAAAGGATGAGCTGCGCAGAAGTAATGATCAGCTGGAAATTCGGGTGGAGCGGCGTACCCAGGAGTTGCGATCAGAGCGCGATCGCTCGGAGCAGTTGCTATTGAATATCCTGCCGCCGGAAATTGCGGCTCAGCTCAAGGTGGACTACAGTCCCATCGCGGATCGCTTTGATGAGGTGACCATTTTATTTGCCGATATTGTGGGGTTTACGGGGATTGCATCATCCGTTGCGCCGTTGGAGCTGGTGGAGCGGCTAAATCGGATTTTTTCCACCTTTGATCGCCTCAGCCGCCATCACGGGCTGGAGAAAATTAAGACTATTGGTGATGCCTACATGGTGGTGGGCGGTTTGCCAACGGTGCGGGACGATCATGCAGACTCTGTGGCAGATGTGGCGTTGGCGATGCAGACGGAAATCGCCAAGTTAGATACGGACCCGGATAATCCTTTACGGATCCGCATTGGCATTAATACGGGAGCGGTTGTGGCGGGGGTGATTGGCATCCATAAATTTATTTATGATCTGTGGGGCGATGCGGTTAATATTGCGTCGCGGATGGAGGCATCTAGTTCGCCAGGGCAAATTCAGGTTACTGAAAGCACCTATCAACGCCTTAAGGATCGGTACACCCTGAAGGAGCGCGGTGTGGTTGAGGTCAAGGGTAAAGGGGAGATGAAAACCTATTGGCTGCTGGGCAAAAAGTGGGAAGAGGATGTATCACCATTGGCGATCGCCCCTGAGTCCACCTCCGTTAGCTGATGATATTCGGGTACAAAATAGCCAGCAATTTTTGCCTGTCTTGGTTGTCAGCAGGGAGTGGGTTAATAACCGTGGCAGTTCGTCCTGACTAGGGGCTTTAAAACTTCAAACCCAATAGCAACTGGGGTTATAGCCCTTAGCTTGTTTGATCTGAAAGGGCGTGTAATGTTCACTACATTAAGCTTTTGGCGTTTAACTGAGCACACGCCTTAGGGATCCTTGGAACAGTTTGGGTGGATTGGCTAAATTGGCAGAGTCTATAGAATCCTTGAGCGGGAGCCTTGGTGAACCATATGTCCTCTGCCAGCAGCATTGATTTTCGCGAGTTTTATTTATCGACGGAGCCGGGGCAAACGGGACTGAATTTATCCGACGCGCGGCAGGCGAAATGGTACGTGGATTTTGCAGCGGTGCGGGGCGGGGCGGTGATTCGACGCATGTTCAACCGCATTAGTCTTAAGGGCGATTCGCCCACCTGCACTTTGTTTACGGGGCATGTGGGCTGTGGGAAGTCGACGGAATTGCAGCAGTTGGTGGAGCGGTTGGAGGGGGCAGGGTTCCACGTAGTGTATTTTTCCGTGGATGAGGACTTGGATATGGGCGATGTGGATGTGGGGGATGTGTTGCTGTCGATCGCCCGGCAATTAGGAGAAACATTGGATGGGCTGGAGCTGGAGGAACCGAAGGGATTTCGGCGACTGGTGGATGAGGCGAAGCAGTTGCTAACCACCGAGATTGATTTGAAGGGGGCAACCTTGGGACCGCCGAAGGGACCGCAGCTAAAGGCAGATGAGTCGGGGAAGGTGTCGGTGAATTTGATGGTGGCGGAATTGATGTTGCAGGTGCGCCACAGCCCGCGTCTACGGGAACAGTTGCATCAGTGTTTAGGCACACGCACAGGGGATTTATTGCGGGCGATTAACGAAGAATTGATTGAGCCAGCGATCGCCAAACTCAAAGCCAAAGGGAAAAAGGGGCTGGTGGTGGTGGCAGACAATCTGGAAAAAATGGACAACCTGGCCATGTCCACCGGGCGCAACCAGCAGGAGTATCTATTTATTGATCGGGGGCGATCGCTCTCCCAGCTCAACTGCCATATGGTGTTTACAATGCCCCTGCGGCTGTTGTTTGTGGATAGCAGCAACCAAATTAGCCAGGTGTTCGGGGGGCGCGATCCAGAGGTGTTGCCCATGGTGCCGGTGCGATATCGAGATGGGCGGGTGCACGAGGAGGGGATGCGGTTGTTGCGGCTGTTGGTGTTGCGGCGGGCGTTTCCAGAGTTTGATGATATGGCGGACGATGCCACCTGGGATGCCCACGTTCGGCAGATTGTGGCGGAGCCGGAAAGTTTGGATCGGTTGTGTGCGGTGAGTGGAGGTCACCCCCGGGAATTGTTGGCGCTATTGAATGAGTGGCTGAATGAGGAGATGGGGTTGCCCCTTAGCCAGAAGTCTTTAGAACGGGTGATTCGGGCAAAGCAAAATAAGCGGAAGCGGGCTCTGAACGAGGAGGAGTGGGCGCTGTTGCGAAAGGTGAGCGCGGAGCAAGATGTGAACGATGAGGATAATTACGATCGCCTGATCCAAAGTCGATTTGTTTTTGAATATATCGAAGACGATGAGTCGTGGTTTGAGGTGAATCCGCTGCTGTTGGAAGCGCCGGAAATGCAAGCTTAGTCCGCTTCCCCCCTTACCAAGGGGGACCGAGGGGGGATCCCTACCATCGGTCAACCACGGTTAGAGATTAGTGGGCGTCTCAAGTTTCAGAAGATCCCCCCAACCCCCTTTGGTAAGGGGGGCTTTTGATCGATTTTTTTATGCCATGATCGTCCCAGAGAACGATTGAAACGATGGAATTTAGTCCCGACCCGCGATCGCTAGAACGCCTATCCTTTGCCATTGAAATGGGGCAGGGGCAGTTCAAGCTGATGGTGGTGCGTTGCAATTACAAGCCGCTGGTGGATGCGGTGATGGCGCAATTGACGGAAATTTGCCCGGTGACGCTGGTGTCGGTGTGGGTGGATGCCAAAGGTAGCGTCTTGGAGCGGGTGACGGAGGCGGTGGAGCAGAAACCCGAGGCGGGCTGTGTGGTGGTGCGGTTTGCGGCAGGGATGGATCGGGAGGTGTTGACGCAGATTTTTGGGGCGGCGAATCGGGCGCGGGAGGTGTTTCGCGATCGCATCAAACGACCCATTGTGCTGTGGTTGGATGATGCTGCTGAGGCAGTGTTTATGGATGCGGCTAGCGATTTGGAGAGCCTGAGCACCGGGGCGTCGTTGGGGTTTGACCTGGATCGCGGGGATTTGTTGGGGTGGGTGCGATCGCAGGTGGATGGGTTGGTGGGGATGGTGCTGGGGGGCGGTTCAATGCCAACGCCGATCGCCCAGTGGAAGGGGGCGGTGCGTACGTTGGGCGGGGAGGATGGGCTGGAAAGGGGTGAGCTGTCGGGGGAAGAGGCGGCGGATGTGTTGGTGTTAGAGGGGCGGGCCAATTGGTTGGAGTGGCTGCGGGATCCCACGGAGAAGAGTTTGGTGGAGCGGGCGGCGGTGGCTTATGGGCGATCGCTGGAGCTTTGGTTGGATGCTAGCGATGGGGATTCGCAGGTTTGGCAGCGGGCTGGGGTGGTGCAAATTTGGTTGGCGGAGCTGTGGCGATCGCGAGGGAAGTTGGCGCGGGGGAAGTATTTCGACTATTGGGAAACGGCGCTGGAGTGGAATGATTGGGCGATCGCGACGTTTCGAGAGGCGGGAGAGCTGTCGGCGGTGGCGCGGTTTTTGCCGGGGTTGGGGGATGAGCTTCAGCGGCTGGGGAAATGGGACCGGTTGACGACGGTGGCGGAGGAATTGTTGGGGCTGAGCGAGTTGGGTCCCCTGGCGGATGGGTTTCGGTTGGCGCAGGGGTATGGATTTTTGGGCAAGGCGGCGCTGAAGCGACAGGAGTGGGAAGAGGCGCGGGGATTATTCGAGAAATCCTTTGAGGCGTTGGGTGAATACGTAGATCTGTCGGAGGAGCGGCGGGTTTATTGGGCGTGGTTGATGTTGTCGCGATCGCGGGCATTGTGGCAGTTGGACCGGCGAGGGGAGGCGCTGGAGAATATTCAGCTAGCGCGGGATGAGATGGAACCGGAACCGGCGCGGGGTCCACGGTTGACGGTGGCGATTTTAAATCAAGCGCGGGATTTTCTTTACGAAGACGAGAATTTTGAGGAGGCGTTTCGGATTAAGCGATCGCGCCGGTCCATCGAACAGCAGTTTCGCCTAAAAGCCTTTGTAGGAGCGGGGCAGGTGCGGGCGATGCGGGTGGAGCAGCTGGAGCGGGGGATGCAGTCTGGGGCACGGGGGGCAGTGTCGGAGGAAATTCGGGCGTCGGGGCGGCAGGAAGATGTGGATCAGCTAATGCTGCGGTTGGAAAATACGGAGACGCGGCTGACGGTGATTTGTGGTTTCTCTGGGGTGGGTAAAAGTTCCCTGGTGTCAGCAGGATTGATACCAGCAATTACAGCGAAAAAATTTGGCAACTTAGTGCGGCGCGGTTTTCCTGTTGTGATTCGGCGCTATGAAGATTGGAGGGAAGAAATAGCAATTGCTTTGGGTTTAGAGCTGTGTTCCAATCTCCTTCGTCCACCTTCTGCTCTTAATAGGGAACAAAGTCATGCTTCCCAAGAAGACATTGTTTTACAAGTTTTGAAACTGTGTGCAGCCAGCAGTGAAGATAACGGTCAAAATTTCAAACCAATATTAATCTTTGACCAGTTTGAGGACTTTTTTACCCATCGCAGCGATCGCCGGGACCATGAACCTCTGTTTAACTTCTTGGGGCAGTGTTTAAAGGCGGCGCAGTCGCTGGATATTGTGATCTCTATCCGGCGGGATTATGTGCACCATTTGCTGGATTGGCCAATGTTGGCGCGGGCGGCGGGGGATGGCACCCTGAGCGACCAGGCGTTGTTTTTGGTGGATGATTTTTCGCGGGACCGGGCGATCGCGGTGATGCAGCGCCTGTGTGAGCAGGTGGATTTTGGCATTGATTCCCCTAGCTTGACGGGTATCGTTGACGATTTGGCGATCGGCGAGGGGGAAACTGCAAAAGTACGTCCCATTGAGTTGCAGTTGGTGGGGGCGCAGTTGGAGGCGGAGGGGGTGCGATCGCTGGCGAAGTATCGGGAAAAGGGCGGCAAGCTGGCGCTGGTGCGGAATTATTTAAATGAGGTGAAGCAGGATTGTGGTCCCCGGTTAGTGGAGCTGGCGGGGGATGTGTTGGTACTGATGGTGGGGGATGCGCGGCGGGGGTTACGTCCGGCAAAGGGGCGATCGCAGCTACGGTCAGAGCTGGCGGAGTATGACCTGGTGGCGCAGGATAACGACTTGGCGTGGATTTTAAAGGTGTTTGTGGGGGCGGGCATTGCCTTTGAATTACCGGGAGAGCCCGAGCCCAAATTCCAACTGGTGCACGATTACCTAGCCGAATTTATCCGTGACAACGAACAACCCCTATTCCAACAGGTCCTGAAGCAAGAGCGTCAAAAACGTGAAGAAGCACAAAAAGATGCCCTAACCGCGGCATATGAATGTAAGGCAGCATTGAAGGAAAAAGATACTGCAATACGGCAGTTAGCCTATATCCAGCACGAAATGAAAGCTGCTGAGGTTCAAGGACAACGGCAACGGCAAGAAGCAGAACGTCGCTTGGCTTTAGTTAATGCAGATGTAAAAGATGCGACTAGAGAGCGTAAAAGGCTGCAAAAAGCTAATGAGACAGCAGTAAGAGTGTTAGTCTTGCTAGGATTTGTCGGCTGCTCTGCATTTCTGTGGTCTTACCTCGTTATTAAACAGACTAAGCTTCAGATGGAAGCTGCACAGAGCCAGAGAATTCTTGCTGAGCAACAGAAAACTCTTGCTGAGCAACAAAGGGTCCAAGCTGAGATACAGAAGGAAAATGCAGATACTCTACGCAGAAACGCAGAATTACGAGAAGCTAAAGCTGAATTGGCTGCTGCTGAATTAGAGCCGAATTTAGAGAGGATGAGGCGTATTGGTGAGATAACAGAAACGCTTCGAGTAGACAACATTGAGCTTGTATCTCTGATCATGCGATCAGTTTTGCTACTTCGCCAGGAACCAATTCCCTTGCCTCTTAGAAATGCTCTTTACAACCAGTTAATAGCTTTTGGTAGCGGAGATGACATAAAAAGTGCTGAGAGCTTTACAGTTTTGAAAGGGCATAGTTCCAGTGTCTTAAGTGCAAATTTCAATTCAGCAGGAAGTTTGATCGTTACAGCGTCATCAGATGGCACTGCAAAGATATGGGATCTTGAAGGGAATGAGCTTCAATCCTTAGAAGGGCATAAGTCCAGTGTCTTAAGTGCAAATTTCAATCCAGCAGGAAGTTTAATCATTACAGCGTCGTCAGATGGCACTGCAAAGATATGGGATCTTGAAGGAAATGAGCTTCAATCTTTAGAAGGACACCAGTCTGAGGTACTGAGCGCCGCTTTTAGCCCTAAGAGCAGCAGAGTTATTACCACTTCATCTGATGGGACCGCAAAGCTATGGGATTCAAAAGGTAGGGAGCTTCGAGTATTACGAGGGCACGAAGATGCGGTCACAACAGCTACATTCAGTACAGATGAACAGTTACTGATAACGGCATCCCGTGACGGAACAGTAAAGCTATGGGACTCAAAAGGTGATGAGCTTAGGTCTTTTGGAAATCATGGTGGCTGGGTCCTAGATGCAAACTTTGGAGCGGGTGGTGAGACCGTGACCACTGCTTCGCACAACGGCGTAATTAGACTGTGGGATTTTCAAGGCACCATACTTCGAACATTTGAGATAAGCCAATATTGGGGCTTGAGTACAGATTTAAGCCCGGATAGGAAGTATATCGCTGCGGTTTCGGATGATGGGGCGATGTCTCTCTGGGACAAAAAAGGTGGCAAGATACAAGACTTTAATGGGCATCGAGATTTTGTTAGGAGTGCAGTATTCAGCCCGGATGGACGCTTTATTCTTACTGCTTCGGATGATGGCCTAGTCAAATTGTGGCCACTAACAACAACGGACAATTTAATGAAAAAAGGCTGTGAGTGGTTGCAGGACTATCTCACTCATGATTCCAACGCCCCCGAAACCCTCCAGCAATATTGCAAAGTCACCCCCAACCGCCCCCGCCAGAACACCTAACCCTCAGCGACACCTTCCACGCCACCGCCCACCTCCCCAAACTCCACCGCCTCATACAACTCCACCAACGGTAGCTCCACCCCCAACGACACCACCGGCACCACCGCCTCCATCCCGCGCCACTCCGTCAATACCCACTCCGACGGCGATCGCTTTTCATAGCGCTCCACCACCGGACCATCCTGCGCCACCAACAAATACTCCTGAAACGAGGGAATTGTGCGATAAGCCGAAAACTTCTCACCGCGATCATACCCCTCCGTCGACGACGACAACACCTCCGCCACTACCAACGGATTCACCACCGTATCCCTCCGCCCCGACATCAACTCCGCCGGTCGCCCCATCACCATCACATCCGGATAAGTGAACATATTTCGCTCAGGAATCCAAAGCCGCTGATCCGTCACAAAAATGTCATAGGGCTGTTTCCGCAACTTAGACATCAGCAGAAAGAGCAACGTCCCGCTGAGCCTATTGTGATTGGGAGTACCGCCTGTCATAGGAATAATTTCTCCATCGCGATATTCATGGCGCAACTCTGACTGCACCTCCGCCGCCAAATAAGCCTCCGCCGTATGGGTCTGAACTCGCGATCGCGCCGTTGCTAACGTCATAAAACCGTCCGTAACTCCTCAGCAATCCCACCTAAATACTAGCGATCCACAACAGTAAAGGTTTGAGCGATCGCCCCTACATCCCATCCACTCTCCTAACTCCTCCACTAATTCCCCAATAAAATGCTGGCGGCAATTTCCACCCCTGGCAACATTCGCGATCGCACCATCCCCGCCTTCAAAATCTCCTCTTGCGCATAATCCCCATCCTTCGGCTCCGTCAGCACAATCACTCGGCGATCGCCCACATCTTCCGCCAAATCCACCACCCAATATTCTGGAATCCCCGCCTCTGCATAAAGCGATCGCTTTGGTCCCAAATCCTTATCCAAACTAGACATCGCGAACTCGATAACCAACTTGGTTTCAGAGGCATTAGGGTGGCGGAAATCGTTCTCGTTAGTCTCGTCTAACACAACAATTGCCAAATCTGGCTCTGGCACTGACCGCGCAAGGGTAATGGGATGGGCTTCGCTAACTTCAAACTCAGGTGGTACAACCTTGCGCAAAACCCGTGAACTCTTTTTAATACGGCTACTATGCAGCGGACCTTCTGGTGCCATCTCAACAAAATCCCCCGCCAACAGCTCCACAGGCTTCTCGTCCAATAAGCCAGTTCTCACCAACTGCAAGTATTCTTCAACGGTCCATTTGGCGATCGCAACGGTCATAGCTCATCCCATCTGCGCAAACTCATATTTCTAATAGTATCGTGCAGGTTGTTGAGAGCTGATTATCGGTGGGTGGCACGGCGATCGCGAGCGCTCCGGCGACATAAGGCGTCCTCAGAATGCCATTGCACTGTCCAAACCTTATCGCAGCTCAATGGATGCCTAAAATGGAAACACCAAGAGCGCCATCGTCCCCACCACAGGGAACCCGTGCCCGTTAATTTTGAGGAATTTATCAGTTGGGCACCCAGAGCCAAGTTTGAATTTATGGATGGGAAGCCACTGATTGAATCGAGGCTTGGAACGCGGAACGTGTTGGCAATGCTGATGATGACATTTGGGCTAACCAGCGTGGTTAAGCTGTTGCCGCCCCAGGCTTGGATTCAGGGATTGCGCCAGCGGTTGGAATGGGAACGTCACAATGCGGAACGGAAAGATGAATGGAGGGAGATCGCTCAGCAAGCGGCTGAAATACTTCGTAGGGATTTTGGGGTAGAGCGCCTGGGGGTAATTGGTGATCTGCCCACACCACAGCCCCTGAATTATTGGTCAGGAATGACTTTGGTCTATTGGGAGACACTGGAAAACTCCTGGCAAGCCTACGATGCCTTGCGCACCGTCGATCCGGGTCGCCCGTCGATTTATGCCATGGGGATAAACGTTGGCTTACGGCAGATCAGCGCTGGCAAATTGAGCGTCACCTAGTCAGTCTGTAGTGCAGCGATCGCCATTCCATTAGGTAACGCTATCGGTCACTCGCAACAAAACTTTAGCGAAACCATTAAGATAGTAACTGGTCCGTATCAAATGATAGGGACTTTACTGGAATGGTTGAGAATAATTTTCACTAAATTGCCCCTAAATGCTAAGCGCAATAGGTCAACTTACACCCCCAAGTCCATCAAAATCGGACCTGTATAAAGCGCTAGAAGTCGCGAAAAATAGGGCACAGCGGCAATTTAAACCCCAACTAATTACCATTGCGTTCGATATTCCAACGGTCGATCCTCTTAGCATCTTTTCCCAAATAAAACATCAGGAAATCGCCAGTTTCTATTGGGAAAAAAGCGATCGCAAATACGCAACGATGGCAATGGATAGCGCCATTAAACTAACCCTTACCGGTCCCCATCGCTTCCAAAAAGTCCGCAACTGGATTCAACACAATAGCAACACCCTAATCCACACCCGCCCCAACGATCCCCTCGCCCAACCCCACTTCTTCTGCGGTTTCCCCTTCCTCGATCACCCCAGCGAGTCCACCGTTTTCCTACCTCGCTGGCAGATCAACACAAGCAAAAATCCTAGTCCCGGCGATCACCCCCGCACCGTCGCCATTCTCAACTGCACCGTTGCCCCTAATGACAGCCTAGACCAACAGTGGCAACAATACCAAGCCCAGCTAAACCAGCTCCAAGCCTGGGGAAGCGCCGATCTACACCGCAACATCTCCCTAGCGCCCTTTCAATCTTGGGATAACGATCAATTGGGGGACGGACAAGCATTTGTGGATAGCGTTCGTCAGGCGATCGCCGATATCCAAAACGGCCACCTACGCAAAATCGTCCTGTCCCACAGCCTCGATCTACCGCTCAGCGCCCCCACCAACCCCGCCACCCTGCTCCACAACCTGCGCCAACGCTACCCCCACTGCTACACCTTCGCCATCAGCACCGGCACCGGGCAAACTTTCCTGGGAGCCAGCCCCGAATGCCTCGCCTACGTTAACCGCAACGGCGACCAACGCTATCTCCACACCGAAGCCCTCGCCGGGTCCGCCCCCCGAGGCACCACCCCCGCCGCCGATAAAATTCTGGGGAGCCGCCTGCTCAACAGCAAAAAGGACCGCCACGAACACCACCTCGTCACCGAATTTATCCTAGAGCGCCTGCAACAACTGGGTATCAAAATCGACATCCTCCCCCCACCCCAACTGCGCAAACTAGCCAATATTCAGCACCTCCATCTCCCCCTTGCCACCCCCCTTCCCCCCCATCTTTCTCCCTTAGATGCCGTCGCTGCCCTACACCCCACCCCCGCCGTAGCCGGCTTGCCCCAAACCGAAGCGATCGCCCGCATTTCCCAATATGAATCGGGGGATCGGGGATTCTACGCTGGTCCCATCGGCTGGGTAGACGGCCAAGGACAGGGAGAATTCGCCGTGGGAATTCGGTCCGCGTTAGTCACAGGCGATCAGGCAAAACTTCGCGCCGGAGCCGGCATTGTCGTGGGGTCAGACCCCCTAAAAGAGCTAGCGGAAGTGCGCCTTAAGCTTCAGGCACTGCTGGCTGCTTTAGTGTGATGGAAGGCGTTGGCGTTTACTCTCGAACAATTCCTGAACAACTTTTTCTGATTTAGAGAAAAAATTACTGCGCTTCATATCGTCGCGATCGCCTCGAGTTTAAAGCTAAAACAAAGACAAAATGAAGTTGCCATAAAGTAGCGATCTAGATCACGAAAAAAACTGATTTAGATCAGATAGAAAATGGATACGGATCGGAAGGGTTTCTGATAAAGATCTAACGTTCTTACTGATCCCCGTCCTTGGCTCCCGTAGTGTGAATTGACACAATAAATACAACGTAAATCGCATTTGGTTTACTCGCTCGGTCTCCGATTCGATTCATCTTTATCGCCTTAAGGGCGACGTTACTATGTCCATTTCCTCTCAAGCGATCGCCACCAACGAGATTAACAACGCTTTCCCTGAGCAGCGAGTACAAACCATTGCCGATGCGCTGGGTGTCTACTTGAAAATGTCCTTCTGTGAAAGCATTGTGCGTCACTCGGGGAAAAGTTTAGAAGAACTAGCTGCCCAAAGCCAGGCAATGGAAGAAGCTGCTTCATCGGTTTCCTGCAATGAGAAAGGTCGCTATGCCAATGGTCAAACCAATAAAAACCAACGGACACAAATTGCCAAGGATCTAGGCTGGGCAAGCTATTCGCCCATTCAACAATCCTTGCTGGCGACCTTTCTAGGCTAAGGGATGCGCTCTACTCAGGGCGCTTTGTTTATTAATTTTTTGATTTTTGTTAATTTTTTCATTTCAAAAAAACACCCCGTTAGACAGCATTTTTGATACAGGTTCGCGCAACATAATCACCTTATTTGAGCGGATCTTAAAGGCTAAGGTTCCATGAATAAGTGCCTTAGCTTTTGTATGGAAGTTCTTTGGAAATTTACAGAAATATAGAACAAGACTTGCTCCAAATTTCTCAATTTCCCCTTAGAGTTAAGATACGAAGCGGAGATTAACAAACCTTTTAAAGGTTGGTTATTCAAGCGGATAGTTGATTCGGTAAAACTCCCATGGAAAAAAATCTATCCTGGCTGTATCGATCTCTTTTAGGAGTCATCTTGGGAATATTTATTGTGGCAGTTCCCTACAGCATCATTCGCCCCGAAATTGGTGTGATAAATGGAGCGATCGCCACAGTAATCATTACTTTTTGCGCCGTTGGCTTAGGTCGATGGGGCGCAACTTTTTTTGATGCTGTCTCAAACCTACTTAACCAGTCTGGGCTGTACTAAGCTCCTATCGCTACTCATTCTTGCGTCACTACTCACCTTGAATCGTTTTTAAGAGGTGGGGCATTTTCTTGTGCCAGTTATTAGCACGATTGCTCGATGTTGGCGCCGTTTTTGAACCGGACTAATGTACCCTTACACGGTGTTATCAGAGGTTCAGGACAGGGACATGGAAGTTTTGCGAAGCGCTGCGGCGGTGCGATGTTTTGTGGAGCAGTTTCGCCAAAATTCTGGCGATCGCGCCGTTGGGCTAGTGCCCACCATGGGAGCGCTTCATCAGGGTCATCGCAGTTTAATCGAGCGATCGCGCCCCCAAGACGGGTTGGTGATTGTGTCGATTTTTGTGAATCCGCTGCAATTTACACCTGGCGAAGATTTGGATCGCTACCCTCGAACCCTGGATGCGGACCTAGCCCTGTGCGAGGCGGCGGGGGTCGACGGAGTGTTTGTGCCCACGGTGGAAAGTTTGGGTGTTGGTGAGGGGGAAGTGACCCAGGTGGTGCCCCCCTCTCCTATGGCCTCGGTGTTGTGCGGAGCATCGCGACCGGGGCACTTTACCGGCGTCGCCACCATCGTCACCAAGCTTCTCAATATTGTGCAGCCGGACCGCGCTTACTTTGGGCAAAAAGACGCCCAGCAGGTAGCGATTCTGAAAACCCTCGCGGCTCACCTCAATATCCCGGTGGAACTGGTTATTTGTCCGATTGTTCGCGAGGAAAACGGGCTGGCGCTTAGTTCCCGGAATCAGTATTTGTCAGACTCAGAACGGCACACGGCGCTGGCATTATTCAAAGCCCTGCGGGCGGCACAGGAGCGTTTTGCTGCCGGAGATCGCGACAGCACCGCATTAATTACCGTCGCAAAAACTATGCTGGCAGAGGAAGACATCGCCCTAGATTATTTGGAACTGGTACATCCAGACACCCTGAAACCGCTGGACTCGGTGGACTCGGTGGGGCTGTTGGCGATCGCGGCAACGGTGGGACCAGCCCGATTAATTGACAACGTAATTTTGCGCAATCGTCAGCCCATTATTGCCATTGACGGTCCGGCGGGGGCAGGCAAGTCTACGGTTACTCGCCAGGTGGCGCGGGAACTGGGGCTGATTTTTCTAGACACGGGCGCCATGTACCGTTCGGTGACTTGGTTGGCCCTGCACGAAGGCAAAAATCCTAGCGATCGCTTAGCCTTAGCAGATCTGGTTAGCCAAGCCCAAATTCAACTCTCGGCACCGGGGGCGGGCGAAACCGCCGAAGCCAAAGTGAACATCACCTACCAGGGACAAACCCACGACGTCACCCAGGCAATCCGTACGGCGGCGGTGACCGCCAGTGTGTCGGCGGTGGCGGCTCACCAGGAGGTGCGGCGATCACTGGTCACTCAACAGCAGGCGATGGGGCTAAAGGGCGGCCTAGTGGCTGAAGGGCGCGATATTGGCACCCATGTATTTCCCGATGCTGAAGTAAAAATCTTCCTTACCGCCACCCCGGCAGAGCGAGCCCGCCGTCGCCAAGCGGACCTGAAAGCTCGTAACCAGCCCAGCCCCGATTTGGGCACCCTGGAGGCAGAAATCCAGACGCGTGATTCTTTGGATAGTTCTCGGGCGATCGCCCCCCTGCGCAAAGCTGACGATGCCTGGGAGCTAGTCACCGACGGCATGACCATCGATCAAGTGGTCGCCGCCATCAAATCCCGTTACCCCGAATCAACAAATTAACGCTCCAATTAACGCTCTAAGCTGAGCTCAATTTCAGGATTTCTGCGGTTAAACAGCATTTCCATTTCGATACCCGTTTAATCTTCGCAACAACTCTAAAATTTTCTCAAATCGCCCCTGTCCCCCGTATTAAGGTTGCTATCCAAAGAACGAATCCGTAAAATCCAGCCGCCGCGGTGCAAAATCAACCCTAGGGAGCCAATCCACCATCGTGATAACCCGCCATAGGGTCGAACCAATTCCCAAAGTATCCAAAACAAGGCCCACAGTATTCAAAAACTGATCTACTATCTACCTAACCTTCGGGGTTTCTCCCTACAATTCGTCATTGCTTCTCCCTTTTCGCTCGCTAGGTTCTCCCGGTTAATCCTTTTACAAAGGCGGCGATCGCTGTCAATCGTTACCCAAATTTTTCCCACCTTCCGCTACTATCCAGGGTCACCCCCCTAATTGCCACCGCCGTGGCTGCCAAAATGACTGCCGCATATCCGTCCCCCACTTCCCCAAGTCAGTCCCCAAGACCCGCTCTTGTAACCGAGCGCGAGCCTGTTTTTGCCCTAAAAGAACTGGTTGCCCAGCTTAGCCGCGAGCAAAATAAGGTTCAAGATTTACTAAGCTCCCTCGGCTTTGCCCTGCGCAGCTTTAAGAACATCAACCAGTTTTTAGAGCTCATTCCCCTGATTGCCAGTCGGGTGTGTAATGCAGACGGAGGAGCTTTGGTGCTGTTTCGCTCCAATGGTCAAGTGCGCCTGGAACAGCTTCACTGTGTTGAAAATGTGGGGCAGTCTGCGGCTCAAACAATGCGGCGATCGCTGGAAATCTCTGCCCGCCAGACTACGGGAACCTTGAGCGCCAATGCTCACACATTGACACCCGACGAGCTGGGGCGACAGGCGGAGGAGGTGTTGGAGGCGCAGATTAAAGAATTAATGCCCGATGGGATCGCCATCGACGGGGTGTCGATTTTGGTGGACGGCGTTCAGCGCGGGCGGCTATATATTTTTGGAGATCGCGAGCGTTTTGTGTTGACTGACACCCGACGCAAGCTGCTGTGTTTGGTGGCGGACCAAACAGCTGTGGCCATTGATAATGACGAGCTTAACGTAGAGCTGAAGCGCAAAGAGCGTTTGGATCGAGAGCTGGAAATTGGCGCGGAAATCCAGCTACGGCTGCTGCCTCGACGACCGCCCCACATTGACCAAATGGCGATCGCTGCCCGCTGTCAAACGGCCCATCGGGTGGGCGGTGACTACTACGACTTTATTCCCCACCAGCATGACCAACGCACGCCTCAGCCTGCGGCGGGAACGTCTACGCCACCGAACCCCTTAGCCAATAAGCCTTGGGGAATTGCGATCGGCGACGTTATGGGCAAGGGGGTGCCAGCGGGGCTAATTATGACCATGACCCGAGGGATGCTGCGGGCAGAGGTGTTAAATGGTCACTCGCCAGCACGGATTTTAAACCACCTTAATCGGGTGATGTATGCCGATTTGGAAAATTCCCACCGGTTTGTCACCTTGTTCTATTCCGAGTATGACCCCGCAACGGGGCTATTGTCCTACAGCAATGCTGCCCACAATCCACCGCTAATTTGGCGGGCGAAGGCACAGGTTTTAGAAACGCTGGATACGGCGGGTATGCTAATTGGCTTGGCTCCTGATAGCCAATATGAGGACAAAACCACACGCCTTTACCCAGGGGACACGGTGGTCTATTACACCGATGGACTGACGGATGTGGCGAATGCTAAGGGCGATCGCTTCGAAGAAGAACGCTTGGTGAAGGTGGTGGAAGAGCTTTGTGCCGATGGCAATGGAGCGGAAGCGGTTTTGGACAAGCTCTTTGGGCGGATTCAAGACTTTATGGGACCGGATATGAGCAACGGCGACGATATGACCGCAGTTGTGATTCAAATCCAGCCCGATTAGTTTTAGCTTGATCAGACTTAGCCTGATTAGTCTTAGCTTGATTAAACTTAGCTAACGTAAACCTAAGGCGTGCCATCAACTAATCTCCAGAAGCCTGGTGCAGTGGGGAGTACATACCCTTTAGAAATGAAATTCCAGGGACTGAAACCCTGACGGCTCCTGACTTAGGGCTTTAATTGATGACAGCTCCTGGTGAGCGTCACCTAAGCTTTGGCAAGGTGCGTCGTGTGCACCTTGCTATTGATGACTTATTTTTAGTCAACCTTGGCGGGGCGGCTTAGCAGCACGGGGCAGGGGGCGTAAACCCGAATATAGTCTGACAGGGAGCTTCCCAACAGACGATCTAAGTCGGGCAACCCCTTAGCGATGCTGGGTCGGCGGTCCGGTGATCCCATTAAGATCAGATCGGCGTTCTTGTTTTCTGCTAGGGCGCACAGGGTGGGACCGGGGCGACCACCGATGGAAACACCGCGCACGTCAATGTTGTACCGTTTGGCGGCAGCGATCGCCGATTGCAGCACCGGGTCAGCATCAGCGGAGACTTCCTCCCCTGGCTTCAGCTTGGAATTGATATGCACCAAGATGAGCTGTTGCCCCTTAGTGTCGCGGGCATAGGCGATCGCCTCATTAAGCGCCTGCTGAGACGCATCTGACGGATCCACCGCCACCATAATTCGGTTTAGCCGCTTCACATAAACGTCGTCCTTCACCAACAACATTGATCGGGATGACAATTGGAATACGTACTGGCTAACGGAATTACTCAAAATTGACTTGAGTCGCTTCAGCCCCCGCGAGCCCATCACAATCAAATCCGAATCCAGCTCATCAGCCACCTCTAACACCACCAGCTTCGGATCCCCTTGCACCAGCTTGGTGGACACCTGCCCCTCCGGCAGTTCCAAGCGGGCGATCGCCTTTTTCAGAGTTTCCTCACCCTCCTTCAATTTCTCCGCTAAGTAGTCCGCAGAAATTTCCGCCGTCACTACGTGCAAAATCGTCACCTGACTTTCCTTAAGAGAAGGAATCTCCATCAGATACTTCAACATCTCTTCGGACTGCCCTGTCCCAGAATCGGCTAAAAGAATCTTCTTACCCATGGATAAAGCCCGCTGCGAGAATCTTGTGTGATTTAACGTTTAAGGGCGCCAAACCTCAGACCGTTAGATCGTCGGAGCTTTGCCTCTCAAACTTGCCAACCGTTAGAGTTTTCGCCCAGTACGCAACAGGAAACAACCGAATCAAAACGCCTGTAACTGCTGCGGTGACTCGACTCCTACATTCATGGTTGCATCATCTCCAATTTCCGTAACAACAGCCTAGGTATTTTTAACTAAATCTTTACAAGTGTTTCAATCGCTACCGTCTTCGATTCCTAAGGGAAAAGATCGCTGACAAGCGCTGATCGCCGTTTGCCGCAAACTACCTGCCGCAAACAACAAGATGTTTTGTTGGAAGCCTTGGGGCGTATAGCTTAAGCTGCAAACCGTGGCGTCTCTTTCCTTGCGTCCCTTTCTTTTATGACTTCTCCTTCCATCTCCCCCTCCGCAAATTCTTCCCAAGGCTGGTTTAGCTATCCCATTCGTGTGCAACCTCACCACACAGACTACGGCGGCATTGTGTGGCATGGCACTTACATCACCTGGCTGGAGGCGGCGCGGGTGGAGGCTTTAGCCGCGGTGGGAATTGAGTTTGCGGATTTAGTGGCTATAGGGGTGGATTTACCGGTGGTAGATTTATCGCTTCGCTACCATCGCAGTTTGCGATTGGGGGATCGCGCCATCGTTTATGCCCGTCTACTGCCGACCAAAGGAGTGCGGCTAGTGTGGGACTATTCCATCGAGCCACTGGATAATGAGGCTAGCAATAGGGCTGAGTCGGGTGTCCATAAAAGTGCCCGTCAGAAAGGAGGGAGCGATCGCTCCTACGTTACAGGGCAAGTGACCCTAGCGGCGATAGATCCTAAGCGGGGCAAGGTTTTGAGGCGATATCCGCCAATCTTTACAGAAGCGTTAGAAAAGCTCAGAGCCTAAATCACGGTCTACAATTAACTGGTTATGGAACGGATTAATATTTGATTTTTGTATTGGACTTTCAAAATCTCCTCGCCGAGAATAAGAGAGAAATTGAAAAAAGTACTTATTTAGGTCACTCCAGAGTTATCTCAACGCGCCCCTAACGAACGGCCTTAACAAACTGCCTTGAAAGCCGTTGCAGTAACTGTCTCCAGTGCCGCCGTGGACTCCGTGCGTAAACGTTTATCCTGCTATCCGCTATGAATGCTGCTGCCCTGTCCTACAACCTCGCCGCTCCTGCCGAGCCCATTGCCTCGTCCTTCGATATGGCGCTGCTGAACGCCGCTCGCTCCATTTACGAATTGTATTGCGAAGTGCAGACAGATATTATGCGGCAGCCCACCGGCATTGCTATCAATGGCGCCACTTACCGGGGAAAGCCGGTGTTTTGTAAGTCTCCTATTTTGCTACCGGGGGAGCGCTTTATCCCCATCGCCCAGATTGATCCCGAACTGTACTAATCCGAGCTTTTCCGAGCTTTGTGGATTAAGTTCCACTAAAAACCAGATTGAAAGGCGCGCTGATAGCTGTGATGGTCTTGTTAGCGCCACAGCACACACGATTCGTTTGCCCCATTATCCCGTCGGTCCATGGTTCCTGTTCCAGCCCAAATTCACTACGAGCTTTTGCTTCAAATTCTGGAACAGCAAACGGCGATCGCCCTTTACGAACAGCGAGATAAATTTCCTGATCACCAACGGCAGCTTCAGGAGTTGGTGGCCACCCTGCGTAAAGCCCTAGCCCAACAAAAGCAGCTAGAAGCGGCCTGTGATCGTCGCAACCTCCCCGTGGATTATCGCTGGTCCAACGAAGTAACCAAGCCGAAATAACATCACGTTAAAACGGTAGGGCTGTTGTTAATGCTGCGTTATTAGTGCGCCTTAAAACGCACTTTAATGCACCGAATAGGCTGTTTCAGAAGCCTCCAAAAGCCCTGCCGATTGCGCCGCTGTCAGCACCGCCTTCGCTCCAACCGCATGATCAAGCCCCGTCAAGGGCACCGGATAAATGGGACCTGGACGCTTATCTAAATCGTAGCGATAGGTGCGGTCGTAATATTCCAGCACGATCGCGATCGCCGTTGCCGCATCTCCTCGCTTAATGGCATCCAGCGCTGTCTGGGTACGCGCTCCCCCTAACCGCTTACGAATCCGCTCCGTAGCCTCCAATAGTCCCGCCAAGTCCGACGACTCACCGTACACCTGGGCTAGATATTCCACACGTTCCTCTGGCGATCGCTGCACCTCCACTACCGGAGCCGCCATCATTTGCTCAAACAGTTCCGGCGGCACCCGACAGCTGCCCACATTACGGCTTTCCGCCTCAATCCAAATGGGGCGATCGCTGGAGAATCCATCCCAGGCGATCGCCACTAAATTTTCAAAATGTTCCGTACTGGGCTGCGGAGGCAACCCTAGCGCCCCATAACTACTGCCTCGATGGTTTGCTAACCCCTCCAGGTCCAGCGTCTGTTCCCCCATCGTCGCCAGCGCTCCCAACAAATCCGTCTTCGCCGTCCCCGTCATCCCCCCCAAGGTAATCACCGGCTTTGACGTCCCCACGCACTGCCGTACCCAGCCTCGAAACCGTTTATAGCCCCCTTCCAACAGCGCCACCGGCATCCCCGCCGCCTCCAGCAGCGCCGCCATGCTGGAGCTACGCATCCCCCCACGCCAACAGTGCACCCGCACCGCTGTTGTTGCCCTCAGCTCCAAATCCATCTCCTGCTGCGATCGCTGGCGCTCCGCCTTCGCTTGCTGCACCAAATCCACCAGTTTTGGCCCCACAAACCCCAGTCCCAACTCCACCGCTGCCTCGTGCCCCTGGCGCTTGTAGCAGGTACCCACCGCTGCTCGCTCGTCGTCGTTAAACAGCGGTAGGGACACTGCTCCAGGGATATGAGCCTTGGCAAACTCCCCTGGACTACGAACATCAAAGATAGGTCCCTCTGCCTGGAGAAACTGAGCGACTGACAGTGCAACAACCATAGGGACGAAAAAGACCGACAAAAATACTTAACGGTACAGCAAAGCAATCAGCCTTTGCTGTTACTACAAATAATTTACAAATAATTGGCGCACTCTTCACCAAAATGCCGTCTCAAGTCAGTCCCGCAGTGAAGCAGGAAACAAAATATTTTGGAAAGTTAGGACAGCGCCGCGCCAAAACAGCTATCTAGTGTGGCGGCAGATTTTCTGTTTAAAGGCGCCCTGAGGCTATCCAGGCAATCTCTTCTCTGTTTCAGTCTTTCTATGTTTCAATCTTTTTCTTCCAAATCCCTCAAGATATTCCACTAATCGACGGATCATCGAGCCCTACCGTTGAGCCGATCGCCGTCCCCAGCGTCGACTCTAAATCTTCATCCATATCGCTTCCCTGCTGCCCCAGCAACGCCTCCCGCTGCAGACGGTAATCATCAGCCCGCTTTTGATCTCCCATTGCCACACAGGCCACCTGCAGATTCTGTAGGGTTTGCGCCTCCACTTCCAGGTCTGGAATTAGCCGCGCTACCGTCAATCGCTGTTGGTAATATTCAATGGCCTTACCGTAATTTCCTTCAGCATCGTAAGCGACCCCAAGGGATCCCAAGGTTTGCTCCTCGCCGCGCAAATCCTTCAGCGCCCGCATTACCGACAACCGCTGCTTACAATATCGAATCGCTTCATCCAAATTCCCTATATGGCAAGCCGCGTTAGCTAACCCGCGCAGTACCTGCCCTACTAGGTGATCGTGCTCGATCGCCCGCGCCTTCGATAGCAAGGTTTCATAGGTGGCGATCGCATCCTCATAAAAACCGGCGGCATAAAACGTATTGCCAAGGTTTTTCAACACCTGCTGTTCTGCCTCAGCATCTTTCATCGCCCGTACCAGGGATAATCCATTTTTCTGGACGGCGATCGCCTGCTCAAAATCCCCCAAATTCTTGTAAGCCAGTCCTAGATTATTCAGCACCGCCACCTGGCTACCCTCATTGCCCAACTTCTCAGCAATGCCCAGACTTTCTTCCTGATACTTAATAGACTGGCGGTAATCATGTAAATGTCGCCACGCATTGCCCAGATGGTTCAACGCCTGCTCCTGAGACGGCAAATCCCCATGGCGACGAGCCAAACCCAGCCAAACCTCAGCCCACTCCACAACCTCTGAATAATTACCTAGCGCGTAGTGACACAGCACCACACCTCGCAACGCTTTACTCTCATAGCGGGGTATATTCAATCGCTCGTAATGCCCGCGTGCCTCAGAAAAAGCATTCAACGCCGCGCCGAACTCTCGCTCACTGTGGAAAGCTACGCCCTCTCGCAACAAACGCTTTGCCAGCTTTTGGGTTTTCTGCGCCTCCTCCATGGGAAGCTCCCCTGAATCTGTCATTGTTTGCGTATCAGTAACAACCATTGTTTTCGCACAACGTTGAAGCTAAGGCCATCTAACTCCATTGAGAGTCAGCATTTACCCAAAATCCATATCCCTATGACAGCTTAAGCGCTGTCCAATGGTGGGCTCAGATTTATGAGGCTTACCATGTCTTAATGGATACACACTTTGTTCTTTGTATCACCACAAAAACTACCACGAAGCGTTATTCCGAGGGAGCCGACACAATACGTCTGCATTCATTCTATAAGAATTTGTTGGCAGCAACCTATACGCCCTCTCCAAAATTGAACTCTAAAAAACAATGCCACGGTCACTTTCTAAATCCTTTCTACAGGCTTCCAGAAATCTTTAGAAGGAAGGCACAAACTAAGCCTGTAATTGAGGCGCAACGGCTTGAACCTCACCATCAACACTAGAAACTCAACGGACATCAACACAGTCCCTTACCTGCCGCTTTCAAAAGCCCCGGAGAAGCCCCGGAAAGGCTCCAAAAAAGCCGTGCTAGGATCGCAATATTCGAAGCTAACGAGCAATATTGACTGGACTCACCATGCGCTGAGCTTGAGCTTTGAAATGTAAATATCAAAACTCAAAAATAAATATGGAACTGCACGAATTTGGCACCCTTGTTCTACTTTTAAGCCCCGGACTTTTGCTTTCCGCCGTTGTGATGGGAATTTTTGCCGCTGGGGGGTGAAACCATCAAAATTACTTTCTTTGAAATGTTTCTATTCAAAGTGTTCTATGAATAGAAATCATCAGAAGAAAAGTACTTGAAAATATTAAAATTAGTTGGTGAATCAGGTTTGCGCAGCTTCCAACGAATAGCTGATGCGGTAAGTTGATATGGCAAGCTGGGATAACAAATAGCTGCTCGTGTGAGTCATTGACCCAGATAAGGGTCAATGACTCACACAGCCTTTCCGAAAGGGCACAACCCTCGTAGCAGCTGACTTGGAAGGTTCAGTGATGATCGTTGAACCAGCTAGCAGTAGGTTTAAGCTATAGGCTGACACCCTGGGCGAACAGCATGGATATAATCCTGTCCTGAATCGGGCCAGCCCCGTCGATCTTTGGCTAGTGCTGGGTCACCCCAGCCTAGCTGTAAAACAATTTCCAGGAAATTATCCCGTTCATGCTTTTTTAAACTAGCCCACTGTTTTCCTCGCGCCAGATATTGAACTTCAGCAGAGTCAATTGATTGATAGTCGCGACCTTGGGCATGTTCTAGATATAGCTCCATGTGGATGGTTGTACTGCTCCAGAACTGGTAGACCGGCTGGAAATATTCATGAAGTGTCTGAATATCTTGAGGAAGAGCAATTAAGTGCTCGTGCAGCCTAGGGAAAGTGAGCTGCTCCTGGTGCAGGTTGACTGTTTGCCACACCAATCCAGAAATTTGGGCACGACGTTGGTAGTCATGCACGGTGCGTCGAAATCCTTGATATGCGGAGAAGCGCTGGGCTCCCTCTGGGTTAATGATGCGGTCTACGAGAGGGTTGCCGGATACGGTGGCGTTTAAATCCAGGCGTTGCCCTTTTATGCATGCAAGGTGCTCCGCCTCCAAGATTTTGACAAGTTCTTGAGTGGTGTAGGGGCGATCGCTATTCATAGACCACACAGGAAATTCTTAGTTCTATTCTGTAGCCTTTTAGGACGCGTAATCAATTTATTTCATTGATTATTTGTACAAAAACTTGATGCATAAGATGCATAAAAGGAATTCGCGATCGCCCTAAATAAGCAACCCGAAGGTTGTACCCCTTGCTGGTAGGGAGGGAAGGAGTTTACACCTGTCGCCGTGAAAATTTCGCATTAACCCCATGTACATATCCCATATTTCTAATGCTGGTGACGCTGCCATTGCCTCAAACTCAAACCCAATAGCAGCAGAAGGTTTAACCTCGGTATTTGTTGCCCTAAAAACCTTGTATGGCTGGCTGCCCAGTACCTGATCACCCCTATCTCGCTTCATATAGATCCACTTTACATAGATTTAATTTATGTAGATCCAATGTGACAGTTAGAGCCAGATCTCAGTTCTCCACAAGTTTTTGTCTGATTTACGGGGACCTTGCCAAAGACTGTTGGACACAAACACTCTTTGACTGGTCGAATACCCGCCAGTTGCTAAGAGCTTCAAACCAGGAAAAAGAGTATAAATAGAGAATTAAATTTATTGCTCGACGGCAATTCACAAATGTATGTAGCAGTGGATCTAAAATGTTTCGCTTTCTAAAATATTGAAATTTTTAGCAACATTTATAGAAAGAAACTATAATTTGTGTCGTATTTTGTTTTGGGCGTTGTTTTAAATTAAAACCTTTGGCAAACTGCTGAGTTAGTTCCAGTTGTTTCCATTGATTTTGTATTATTGAAATGTCGCTAACTTCCCTGCACTCCCTTTCTTTCGCCACACCTTAAGTCGATAAAGACGTTCAGGTTGGCTGCAGAAAGAAATGTTCCATTAGACATTTCAAAATTAGTTATTAGTTCGACAATAGGAGTCGGTGCTGAAGGATAATTCAACACTTGACGCCTATAAAGTTTGCTGGAAAGCAAGCTTAAGCCGACGCAATTAAGTTGAGGGAGTTACGTTAGACCTATGAGTCACGGTTGCTCATTGTACAAGCACGTATTGTTCAGTAAGTCTCGTCTATATCGAGGGCTTCTGGTGGTCCCATTGTCAGCCCTTGGGGGAGGTTATTCTTTCGCTATTGTTGAGCCTGATTCTTGGGATGCAATAGATTCTGATCGACGCAGTTACCCGTCCCTGGACCGGTGTCTACATGCGGGGATGGAACGTATCGAAATGTACATGTCTCAGCTACCATCTCACTTGGCCGATCTTTTGGATACTGCTGATGATGATCCTCGGCAGAAGGAGTTCGTGCGAGGGTAGGGTAGTTTTATTCTGGCTATGTTCGTCCCAGTGCCTATCGGCTGTTCCTTGGTCTTGCTGCCTGGTCACCTTTTTGGCTGATTATCTTCTTAAGGCTGTTGGCGGCTGGCGCTTGCCGTCTGGAGTATTGATGGTGCCTGAAATGGTTTTTAGGGTTTAGCTTCTGGGGATTAGGAGGAGAAGGTGGGGACTATGTGGGATGTGATTGCAGGGGCGATCGCTCAGACAACGGGTCAAGAGCTGGGGAATGTGGAGCGCCGCTCCGTGGGTGGAGGCTGCATTAATCAGGCGTACCGATTGCAAGATTCGACGAGGCGGGCGTTTTTTGTAAAGTTGAACCGGGCAGAGCGCTTGGGGATGTTTGAGGCGGAAGCGCTGGGGTTGAGGGAAATGCGCCAGGCGGGGGCGATCGCTATCCCAACGCCTTTGTGTTGGGGGGTGGCGGAAAGTTCGTCTTACATCGTTTTGGAGTGGTTGGACTTGGCAGGGCGCGGTCCTGAGGCGTGGGAGGCGATGGGGCGATCGCTGGCGGCGATGCATCGGTGGCGCAATGAGGATCAACAAAACAATCCTCGCTTTGGCTGGGACCGAGATAACACCATTGGAGCAACGCCGCAGCCTAATGGATGGATGGGAAGTTGGGTGGAGTTTTTTCGCGATCGCCGATTGGGATTTCAGCTCAAGCTGGCGCGGCGTAATGGAGGCAATTTCCCTTGGGGTGAATCTTTGTTGGAAGCCGTACCGACACTTTTGGCAGGACACAATCCGCAGCCGTCGATTTTGCACGGAGATTTGTGGTCCGGTAATGCGGCAATTGCGTCCGACGGGCGACCGGTGATTTTTGATCCGGCCACCTACTGGGGCGATCGCGAGGCGGACCTGGCAATGACAGAATTATTTGGAGGCTTTCCCGCCAGATTTTATCGAGGCTACAACGATGAGTGGGCGCTAGATTCCGGTTATGACCAGCGCAAAACCCTTTACAATCTCTATCACATCCTTAACCACTTCAATTTATTTGGCGGCGGCTACGGCAGTCAGGCGAGTGCTATGGCGCGATCGCTTCTCTAGGTCGCTTCTCTGGGGGCTGTGCTCAGTTAAAAGCCACATCTAAGGGCGGCAAGGTTATAGACCCTAGCATTTTTTAGTTTAAAAGAGCGTATATTCCCCCCAGCGTGAAGCTTCTGGCCTCTAACTGAGCACACGCCCTAGTCCCCCCACAGTTTTCCCTATCCCTATGACCGCTATTCCAGTCCTCCTTGATGCCCGCGATCTCCACAAAAATTTTGACGGGGTTAAGGCCGTCCAAGGGGCGTCGATTCAGGTCGGCACTGGCAGCATCACTGGGCTAATTGGTCCCAACGGCGCTGGAAAAACCACCCTATTTAATTTGCTATCGAATTTTATTCACCCCGACTCGGGGGCGGTGGTGTTTAACGGCAAAGCGGTGCAGGATATGCCGTCCCACCATATTGCCCGCCTGGGTATGGTACGCACATTTCAGGTGGCGCGGGCATTGTCGCGGCTGTCGGTGCTGGAAAATATGCTGTTGGGAGCCCAGCAGCAAACGGGGGAGCGATTTTGGGATGTGTGGTTGAAGCCGGGGCTGATCACCCGACAGCAGCGATCGCTTAAGGAAAAAGCGATGGGCATTTTGGCTGATGTGGGTCTGGATCAGAAGGCGCAGGATTACGCCGGGTCTTTGTCGGGGGGGCAGCGAAAACTATTGGAAATTGCTCGGGCGCTGATGGCGGATCCGAAGTTGGTTTTGCTGGATGAGCCGGCGGCGGGGGTAAATCCAGCGCTGATTGACCAAATTTGCGATCGCATCCAGTTTTGGAACCAGCAAGGACTGACGTTCCTAATTGTGGAGCACAATACGGACGTGATTATGTCCCTGTGCGACCACGTTTGGGTGCTGGCGGAGGGGCAAAATTTGGCCGATGGCACTCCCGGCGAAATTCAGCAAAGTACGGCAGTTCTAGAAGCTTATTTGGGACATGCGGAGTAGACGCAAGTTTCGTCAGCTTCCCCGACCCCCTTCTTGCTTACGTTGGCCACTGGCATTGTTGCTACTGGCATTGAACTGCAAGATCGCCCACATCGAGCTCTCTCGCACAGTCACAGGCGATGCTTAAAATATCGATATTGCCGGATTGGGCTCGGACCTCTTCAAAGGTGTAACGATATTGCATCTCTTTTAGGGAGCACTTGCAAAAATCGTTGACCTTGCTAACTTCTATACCCAGTTGCTCCGCATCGGCAGCGGTTCTGGTTTCGCAATCTTTAAGGTATAGATTTACAAAACTGTCGGGATAGGTGGACGCATTGCCCTGGGCGTTGGCGGGGGCTGCGGCGATCGCCAAAACACCAAGGGCCCCTAGCCCTAGACTTCCAGCCAAGGGCACAAGGCGAGAACCAAAGGACTTTTGGACGTGGAGGAAGGGACGAGAAAAGTTAAACATAGGGACTATCCCTGAAGGATTGGTGTGTAGCTTACTTTCACCCTATCTGACTTTTCCCGGCCCCCGCCTCAATATGTGCCAAATTTTAAAACGTGCCAGGTTTTAAAATTTAGTCCATCAGTCTTGATGTTTTTTATACGGCACTACACGGGCAACGGCTCTCGCTCCGTGGCTTCCATGGGAGCTTCCAGTACCGGTGTAATCGCCCCCACTCGATGGGACGCCACCTCTTCCAACATAAGCTTGGAGCGCTGAAGTAACTGGGGTACGGGAATGGGGTACTTACCGCTAAAGCAGGCAGTGCAGAATCCATCCACGTCGTCCTGGGTCACTTCCAACATGCCTGCTTCGCTAAGGTAGCCCAGGGTGTCTACGCCGATTTGTTTGGCGATCGCCTCCGTGGACAACTTGGCGGCAATAAGCTGGTCTTGGTTATCCGTATCCAGCCCGTAAAAACAGGGATGGGTCACCGGCGGCGACGAAATGCGCATATGCACTTCTTTCGCCCCCGCATCTCGCAAGGCTTTCACGATTTTGCGGCTGGTGGTGCCTCGCACAATGGAGTCGTCTACGATAATCACCCGCCGCCCGTCCAGCACATCTTTTAAGGGATTGAGCTTCATACGGATGCCCGTTTCCCGCATGGCCTGGGTGGGTTGAATAAAAGTACGTCCCACATAGCGGTTTTTAATTAGCCCTTCGGCGTAGGTAATGCCCGACGCTTCGGAAAAGCCGATCGCCGCCGGAATGCCCGAATCAGGAACGCCAATGACAATATCTGCCTCAACTTTGGATTCAGCAGCCAACTGTCGTCCCAAACGCTTGCGATAGGAATACAAAGTTTCGTTGTTGAACAAGCTGTCAGGGCGGGCGAAATAGATCATTTCAAACACGCACATTTTCTTGTTGGGCTCATCGGCCCACATCTTCGACTCCAGCCCGCTTTCGTTAATAATTACTAACTCTCCAGGCTGCACATCACGCACGTACTCGGCACCAACGATATCTAGACCACAGGTTTCCGAGGACAGCACGTAGCGACCCGTTTGGGGCAGACGACCAATGACCAGGGGACGTACGCCGTTGGGATCCCGAGCGCCGATCAACCCAACGGGGGTACCCACCACCAGGCTAAATGCACCGCTGCATCGTTTAAAGGCACGGGAGGCGGCTTCAATCCAGTCGTAGCCGGCGTTCACTTCTAAACCCAAGGCCAGGGCGATCGCCTCAGAATCAATAGTGGTTTCAAAGGACACCCCTTGCTCCCGCAGTTCTGCCCGTAGCTCGGCGGCGTTCACCAGGTTGCCGTTGTGGGCGAGGGCAAAATCACCGCGCTTCGTGGCAATTTGCAAAGGCTGAGCGTTGGCTATTTTGCTGCTGCCAGTGGTGGAATAACGGGTGTGCCCGATGGCCATATAGCCAGGTAGCTTCGCCAAAATGTCTTCATTGAACACCTGGGACACCAGCCCCATGTCCTTATATAAATGAATGCGGCTATCGTCAAAGGTGGCGATACCCGCAGATTCTTGTCCTCGATGTTGGAGCGCAAACAGCCCAAAGTAGGTCATTGCCGCCACTTCCGACTCTGGAGCGTAAAGACCGAATACGCCACAGGCTTCCTCTGGTTTGTCAGGACGGTCGGGCTGGACCGAGGGAACGGGGGCTTTGGAAGAATGGGAGTAAGGGAGAGATTCCGGGGGGTGTTTATGGGTGGAGGTGGAATCAGCAACGGGAGAAGTCATGGGCAAAAGTGCGCTCCTGTGGCAATAGCTTGGTAGACCATCGCCTGGGGCGCGGTCTTGAAATGCTCCGGATATTTAGACAACCAGATTTTAGACGTTTCTTAACAAAATGTCTTGATAGTTATGGTTAGGTCGAGAAATCCGAAGAAAGTTTTCTGTGGTACCGCATCCACGTTCAAGGCTAATCGTTGATTGAGTGAATAGCATTGAGTCACTCAACGATTGACAGCTTTGAAACCGGCAACTTTAAGGTCGGCGGTTTTGAGATTGGCGTTTCGAACAACGGTTCTGATCATAGAGCAACATCGCCGGCTACCTTCTGAGCGATCGCCTCATTCCAGCCTTCCGCCATGGTTCCGACGGTGGTTTGAATCACGGTTTCTCCAGCGATCGCCACAGTAAAGTCATCATCTTCAGACACAGTTCCCAAAAGTTGCCAGCGATTCGGCAGCTTGTCGGTGAGGGTTGCTTCCCAAGCCGTAGCTTGATCGGCGGCGACGGTGACGATAATCCGTGCGCCTCCCTCGGCGAATAAAACGGTGTCCAGGCGACTCCCCTCAGCAGCGTCCAAGGTTATGGCAGCGCCTTGGTTGGCGGCGATCGCGCATTCTGCCAGAGCCACTACCAAGCCGCCCTCCGCCGAATCGTGTGCGGACCGGATAACGCCTGCCCGAATGCCCTCGCGACACACTGCCTGCACTGCTTTTTCCAGATCAAAATCCACTTGGGGCGGCTTCCCGGCGATAGTGTCATGAACCTGCGCTAAGTATTCAGAAGCTCCCAGGGTAACTGTCTCGGCGTTAGTAGCAATCTGGCTAATAGGAACGCCTAGGAGATAGATGGAATTGCCCGCCCCTTGCCAAGCTTGTCCGACCACCGTGCTTAGGTCTTCCACTGCCCCCACCATGCCCACAACGGGGGTGGGATAAATGGCGGTGGGGGTGCCGCTGGCGTCGAGGGTTTCGTTGTATAGGGATACGTTGCCGCCGGTTACGGGCGTGTCGAATACGCGGCATCCTTCCGATAAACCGCGACAGGCTTCGGCGAGCTGCCAGTAGCCGATGGGCTTTTCTGGGCTGCCGAAGTTGAGGTTATCGGTAACGGCGATCGGTTCTGCGCCAACGCAGGAGAGATTGCGGGCGGCTTCGGCGACGACGGCTTTTGCGCCACCGAAGGGATCCAAATATACATATCGGGAATTACAGTCCACCGTGGCGGCGATCGCCTTTCCATAGCCCACCTCCTCCGAAGCTCCAAGCTGGGGACGTAGCCGAACCACGGCTGCATCAGCGCCGCCAGGCATCACCGCCGTATTGTTTTGCACCTGATGATCGTACTGGCGATAGACCCAATTTTTTGAGGCGATCGACGGGGTAGTTAACAAGGTTTGCAGTACGTCAGTCCAGGACTTGCCATCAATGCCGGAAGCGTCGCAACTGGGCAACTGGTCGACGCTCCATTTCCAAGCCTCCTGGGCATAGGCAGGAGGCTCCGCTAGCACTTCGCGCTTATACAGCGGCGTATTGTCGCTTAACGCATTGGCAGGCACTTCGGCGGCAATTTTTCCCTCAAACCAAATGCGCACTATGGGCTCTTCAATCACCTTGCCCGCTACCACCGCCTGCAAACCCCAGCGATGGAAGATATCGATTAGCTCCTGCTCCCGACCCTCTGCCGCCACAAACAACATACGCTCTTGGGATTCCGACAGCAGATATTCATAGGGCACCATCCCCGGTTCCCGCTCGGGAATTTTGTCCAAATCCAGGTCAATGCCCACGCCGCCGGACGCCGCCATTTCCGCCGTGGAACAGGTGAGCCCCGCCGCTCCCATATCCTGCGCCGCCACCACCGCGCCCGTTTTAAAGGCTTCCAGGCACGCTTCGATTAAGGATTTTTCTAGGAATGGGTCGCCTACCTGCACTGCGGGGCGATCGTCCAAGGATTCTTCGCTCAGCTCGGCGCTGGCAAAGCTGGCTCCTCCCATGCCGTCGCGCCCGGTGGTGGAGCCTACGTAAAGCACTGGGTTGCCGATGCCCGACGCCCCGGCTTTCACAATTTCATCGGTTTCCATCAAACCGATCGCCATGGCGTTAACCAATGGATTGCCGTTGTAGGCGGGGTCAAAATACACCTCACCCCCCACCGTCGGCACCCCCACACAGTTTCCGTAGTGGGAAATTCCGGCGACCACCCCTTCGAACAGGCGGCGGGTGTTGGCATCGTCCAGGCTGCCAAATCGTAAGGAATTGAGGATGGCGATCGGGCGGGCTCCCATGGTGAAAATATCCCGAAGAATTCCGCCGACCCCAGTCGCTGCCCCTTGAAACGGCTCCACAGCGGACGGGTGGTTATGGGATTCCACCTTGAACGCCAGGTGCAGCCCATCCCCCAGATCCACCACTCCGGCATTTTCACCGGGTCCCACCAAAACGCGCGGTCCTTCGGTGGGGAATTGGGATAGCAGCGGGCGAGAATTTTTGTAACAGCAGTGCTCTGACCACATCACCCCGAACATCCCCAGCTCTGCGCGGTTTGGGTGACGACCAAGGCGGCTAACGATATCTTCGTATTCTTCCGGCTTGATTCCCTCAGCAGCAATCTCTTCCGGGGAAAAAGGGGCTGTGGTCATAGAAATGAACCTGCTAAACCTGTCAAATAAGCGCCCCAATTTTACCGGAGATTTGGAGCAGCTACAGGCGCTCTAAGTATTGATAACTAGGAAGTCGTTCTTCTCTCTTAACCCTTGCCTACTTTTCTTTCAAATACTCTTTTCTTCCACCTACCTACGCTGGAAATGACGCCTAGTCCAAAACACCAGGTCGTCCCCAAATCTGAATCGTTTTATTGTCTCGAGAACAGGTAATAAGCAGGGTACTATCTGCACTAAATCTAAAGCTTGTGATTTTATCGTCGTCTTTTATTCTGTGCAGTTCTGTTCGAGTAGAAGGTTCCCAAAACTCAATTTCTCTCTCCGATCCGAAACTAGCCAGCACCTTATCATCAGGTCGCATGGCCAGAATGGCTGTGGATGCCTTATGCCCTTCCATCAACCCTAAACTCTTAGAACCATCAATTGTCCACTGCTCAATTTCACGATTACCGTTATCACCACCTGAATAAGCCAAATAAAGGACTTGCCCATCATGGCTAACGGTCCAAGCAATAACTTTCTTTGAGGGCTTTTTACTCTGGCTCCTGCGGTTTACATCGTCTATCGAAAAGCTGAACAATTCCCTCGGGATATTTGCCCTGTTTCCAGATGAATATACATGATCCGCAGAGAGTTGCCATACTTTGTAGTAGGGACGGTGATCGGAGTATGACTCACTCTGCTCTGATACATGCCAGATTCGATTATCATAACTTCCCACAAGAATCTCACCGTCACCACTGACAGCAAACCGATTCATCCCTAAACCCTCTGCCCCCCAATACCAACTATCCCTGGAGCTGTTCCACTGATCTTCCTCCAAATCCCAATAACATCGAGAGCCGTACTTACCCCGCGCCAAGTACAGTCTTTTCCGGTAAGGATCCTCAACAACTTCCTCAATTAACCCTTCTTTGCACCTTTCGTCCTCATTGTCTTCCATCATTACAGCCCCAGGGAACACCCTGATGGTGTCCAAATGCCTTTTTGCTGGTGATTCACCACTCTTCTTACGTAACTTGAGGGAAGGGAAGTCCCAAAAATATACTGATGACTTCTCCACTCCATAAACCATCTTTTCATCCGCACTAAGATAAATCTTGCGACAGGATTCAGGAAATTCTTCGGTACTGTGCAGCAGTTCACCGGTCTTAAGGCTCCAGACCTTACAACTACCCCGATGTTTGCTTAGTAGATATTGTTTGTCTCGAGTCATCACCGCGCTAATTGGAAACGGTGAGACGTTTATGGTTTTTAAGACTTCAAAACTGCGTAATTCCTGGCGCAGAAAGTTGAACTCTTGCCCAGAGATCTATCCATTAGGCACAAGTCTGTGAAGGGTAGCCATAGAGCGGCTTTTAGAG
>ERZ1740067.474-NODE-474-length-32088-cov-7.444542_pt1 | contig 32088 bp, 32 predicted proteins | sample MGYA00581736_ERZ1740067 | MGnify/ENA primary metagenome ERZ1740067 (study PRJEB43018, sample SAMN04849236) | marine metagenome | isolation source: floating plastic debris | place: Pacific Ocean | collected 2008-08-27 | study: EMG produced TPA metagenomics assembly... | reverse complement strand
CCCTCGAATGCAATAAGGCTATCCTCGACGCCCAGCGCTTTTGCGTTCTCAAGCGCCTTGGCGTTCTGCGCTTCCAGATGATCACGCGCACGGGCCTGCAATTCGCCAGCAGTGCCTTCGTCAACACCGTCGATGACCAGTAATTCATCCACTTCAACGTACGCGACTTCCTCAAGCGAGGTGAAGCCCTCGGAGACAAGAAGCTGCGCAAAGAATTCGTCCAGATCGAGCGTGTCCATGAAAAGTTTCGTGCGCAATTCGAACTCGGCCTGACGACGCGCGCTTTCCTCTTCTTCGGTCATAATGTCGATATCAAGCCCCGTCAGCTGCGACGCCAGACGCACGTTCTGACCACGGCGACCAATCGCAAGGCTCAGCTGCTCATCGGGGACAACAACCTCGATGCGCTCCGCCTCTTCGTCCAGAACAACCTTCGTGACCTCGGCAGGCTGAAGCGCGTTCACAAGGAAGGTCGGCTGATCTTCGTTCCACGGAATGATGTCGATCTTTTCGCCCTGAAGCTCGTTTACGACGGCCTGGACACGGCTGCCGCGCATACCAACGCAGGCACCGACAGGGTCGATGGAGTTGTCATAGCTGATCACGGCAATCTTCGCGCGGGAGCCGGGATCGCGGGCGACCGCTTTGATCTCAATAATGCCGTCATAGATTTCCGGCACCTCCATCTTGAACAGCTCGGCCATGAATTCCGGCGCGGTACGGCTCAGGAAAATCTGCGGGCCACGCAGCTCGCGGCGCACATCCTTGATGTAGCAACGGATGCGGTCGTTGGGACGATAGCTTTCGCGGCCAATTTTCTCGTTCCGGCGCAGAACGGCTTCACCGCTACCCACGTCGACGATGACGTTGCCATATTCTTCGCGCTTGACCTGACCGTTGATGATCGTGCCCGCGCGGTCCTTGAATTCCTCGAACTGGCGATCCCGCTCAGCTTCGCGAACCTTCTGCAGGATCACCTGCTTGGCCGATTGCGCGGCAATGCGGCCCATCTCAACCGGGGGGACTTCTTCAACAAAGGTGTCGCCGACAGCCGGAGCTTCAAGATATTGCTTGGCCTGCTCAACAGTCATCTCGGCTTGATAATTCTCAAGCTCTTCCTCTTCGACCACTGTGCGCACACGGGTGAAGGTCGCGCGACCGGTCTTGCGGTCGATGGACACGCGGATGTCCATCTCGCTGCCGTAACGCGACTTCGCCGCACGGGCGAGGCTTTCTTCCATCGCTTCGACCACCAGCGCGGGGTCGATCATCTTTTCACGGGCCACGGCCTCGGCAGTTTGGAGCAGCTCCAGCTGGTTTGCGGAAGTGATCGCCATTGTCAGTCCTCCTTGGACCCTTGGGTCTGGGTTTCTTCTTCGATTGCGTCGAAGTCGTCTTCGTTCACAATGCCCGCCGCTTTGCGCTGCTTGAGCATCTCTTTAATCAGGTCATCGGTCAGCACGAGTTTGGCGTCTGAAAGCCAGTCGAATTGCAAACCAATGGTGCCTTCGTCGATGTTGATGAGAACCTCATCACCTTCGATCCCCGCCAATTCCCCTTTGAAACGGCGGCGTCCGTCGATCAGTTCGGTCGTCTCGATCTTGGCTTCATAACCTTCCCACTGATCAAAATCCTTGAGCCGGGTCAGGGGGCGATCGATGCCCGGGCTCGAGACTTCAAGCGTGTAGGCATCCAAGATCGGGTCCTCGACGTCCAGCACAGCAGACACGGCAGTACTGACCTGCGCACATTCATCAACCTCAATCGCGCCATCGGGGCGCTGGACCATAAGCTGCAACGTGCTTTCCTTACCGCTCATCAAACGGACGCGCACCAACTCAAAACCCAAACCCTCAATCACAGGGGTCAGGATTTCGGCCATGCGTTTGTCGATGGCAGCTTTGGCGATCAGATCAGACATTCCTAGCTTTCGCATAAGCACAAAAAAACGGGCGCGCGGCCCGTTGTGATTTCCGGTGGAGCTTTGGGTTTGGACCCCAGTGCGCCGCTGTTGATGTGCATATACGGAGCCGCGCCTGAGTCTGCAAGGGCTTTAGGCGAACCACCAGCGTTCAGCAATGCGCCCACTGTCCAAAGCGGACAAGACGCCCAGTACATCAGGATGCGCAAGCGTCTTGCGGTGAGCATCCACGTAGTCCGCGAAGGCCGGTATGATATCCACGCCTTCCTCGGCAGTGATCAGCTGCATTTCGGCATAAATCTCGGCACGCCGCTTGCTGTCTGTCGTCGCGCGCGCGTCTTTCAACAACGCCTTGAAACGAGGCGTATCGGGATGCGTTAGGGTCGAAAACATCCAATCTTCGGTCATCCGACCATCGCGGAATGTCACATTGGACAGATCGCGCAAAAGCAGCTTGGGACCATCCGATGTGGGGACCTCGATCTCGATATAATACGTGTTGCCCGGTCCAATCGGGTGGTCTTGGGCAACAGTACCATAGCCGTGGAGCAATTCGTTCACGATGCCTTCGCGATCAATCTCTTGACGCAACACGTCGCGCGGGGCGCCCATCACGTCGGGATTAATCACGATATGGCGCATGCCACGCGCAATCGCGAGGTCAATGTCATTGCGCGATTTCAGAAACGGGATCGCATCGAACGGGACATCCGCAATCGCGTCGACCTGATCGGACAGCAGCGCAGTCATTCCCGCGCTTTCATCCGGCATTTTGTGAAGATGAACGGCATCGAACCATCCGGCCTGGCCGTTTTTGTAATGCTGCGCCACACGCTCCAGACGGAGCACATCATCGTCGTCACGCGCAACGCTGTACAAACCGGTCCCAATCCCGCGCGTCATCGCTTCGCCGATCTGCCTGGCCGGATAGATCATCAACTGGGGGTCGGCCACAAGGAACGGAAAATCAGCGTTTGGCTCAGTCAGAGTGATCCGGACTTTGTGATCCCCCAACTTCTGAACGTCCGCGATTTGACACGCCAAATGAAACGCGGCGCATGTCTTGTCAGCTTGATAAAGCGCAAGGCTCTCGACGACATCATCGGCGCCAAACGGACGCCCGTTATGGAACGTGACGCCCATGCGCAGCTTAAAGGTCCAGACCGTAGCATCGGCCGAACCTTCCCAGCTTTCTGCAAGCTCGCCCACAAGTTGGCCCTGCGCTGTTACTTCTGTCAGGCAATCGAACACGCATCCGGGTGCCGCGATCCGCATCAGCGGGCTAAAGCGGCGGCGCGCGTCCCAATTGGTTTCAACGCCGGTAAGTCCCAGACGCAACGTGCCCCCACGCTTGGGCTGCGCCTGCAAGGGCACACCGGTGGCTGCAAGCACACCGGCCAGCGCACCAGAGGTAAGCAATCCACGACGGGAAATATGGCGAGTTCGTAAGGTCAAAGACTATCCAGACTGATTCGGAGGCTCACAGTAACTGGCGAAAACATGCCGACCAAGCAAAAGGCTTAAAGACCAAGCCTTTCAGACATATCGCGGAGGCTGTCCATCGTGCGGACCAACTCTGCGCTGATCCCCGGTTCTGACAACGCATGTCCGGCTTTAGGAACCATCTTCATCTCACACCGCGCCCAGGCTTTTGACAAGGCGTAAGCCGAATGTGGTGGGCAGATCATATCATATCGCCCCTGCACAATCTTCCCGGGAACGTCGCACAGCAGGTCCGCGTTCTTCAAGATCTGACCATCCTCTTCGAGAAAGGCACGGTTGGTGAAGTAGTGATTCTCAAGCCGCGCAAAGGCGCGGGCGTAATCGGCAGGGCTTTCACCGGTGGCGCCTGTGTTGTCGATCGAGGCCAGGGCGTTCTCCCACGCCGCCCAGGCACGACCATAGCGCGTCTCCATCATCAGATCGCCCGAAAACAGACGGCGGTTATAGGCGGCAATCATGTCGCCTTGTTCATCCTCGGGGATCAGGTCAACAAACCGCTGCCATAGGTCTGGCCAGAACTGACCGGCACCGCCCTGATAAAACCAATCCAATTCCGCCTTGGTGGCAAGGAACACACCGCGCAACGCCAGATAGGCAGTATGTTTGGTGTGCGTCTGCGCATAGATCAGTGCCAGCGTCGCGCCCCAACTCCCGCCAAAGATGATCCAGCGGTCGATGTCCAAAGCCTCGCGGATACGCTCGATATCAGCCACAAGATGCCATGTGGTGTTGTTCTTGATGCTCGCATGAGGCTTTGAGCGCCCGCAGCCGCGCTGATCAAACAGCACGATCCGATAAGACGCGGGATCAAAATAGCGGCGCATGGCAGGGCTGCATCCGCCACCCGGGCCACCATGCAGAACGATCACGGGGATCCCATCAGGGTTGCCGCATTGCTCCATGTAAATACGATGACCATCGCCCGTATCAATCGTCCGTTGATCAAACGGATCAATCGGCGGATAGAGGAATTGAGCTGCGCTCTTTTGGCCAGAGAACTTGTCCATGGGACTCCTATATAACGCAGCAAGTAGATCCGCCATCCAGCACGGGGGTAAAAAGACATGAGCCAGATGCAAAATACAGTCGACACGGCCGAAGTGGCCAAGTTTGAGGCGATGGCAGCGGAATGGTGGGACCCAAACGGAAAATTCAAGCCACTGCATATGCTGAACCCCTGTCGGCTTGATTACATCACGTCTCAGATCGCGGCCGAGTTTGATCGTGACTTGAACGCCGCCAAACCGTTCGACGGCTTGCGCCTTCTGGATATTGGCTGCGGCGGCGGGCTCTTATCCGAACCAATGGCACGTCTTGGGGCGACCGTGATTGGCGCAGATGCCGCAGAAGGGAACATTCCCGTTGCCCGTATTCATGCCGAGCAGTCAGGGCTTAAAATCGACTATCGCCATACCACTGCCGAAGCGCTGGCCGAAGCTGGTGAACAGTTCGATGTGATCCTGAATATGGAGGTGGTCGAGCATGTCGCCGACCCGCTCGTCTATCTGACCGCTTGTCAGATGCTGCTTAGAAGCGGCGGACTTCAGGTGTGTTCGACCCTGAACCGCAATCCCAAAAGCTATCTTATGGCCATCGTTGGCGCTGAGCATGTGATGCGCTGGCTGCCCAAAGGGACGCATGACTGGTCCAAGTTCATCACGCCCGATGAGCTGTTTGATCTGCTTAACAAGTCAGGCATGGATCCTGTTGACCGGAAGGGATTTGTGTTCAATCCGGTGACATGGACCTGGTCGCTGTCAGAACGTGATCTGAGCGTGAACTACGTCACGGCAAGCGTGAAACCCTAACGCTCATCCGTCAGCATATTGCGCAGCCCGCGCAAGACCGGGACGGTGGCACGGACTTTTTCCGCCCCCAAATCACTGACAGCTTCGGATATCAGCGGTGAAATCAAATCAAGCGCCGCATCCCGCGCGGCCTTGCCGGACGGGCTGATCGCCACCATCTTGCGCCGCGCATCATCCCAGTCGGGGCGAATATGGACATAACCCGCCCATTCCAGCTTGCTGAGCGTGTTCGTCATTGCGCCACGGGTCAGGTGAAACGCCTTTGCCAACTGCGCCGGGGATCGTTCCCCACCCACATGGGCAAGATGGTTCAGCACGGAAAAATGCGAAAGCTCCATGCCTTTCGGCAACAGCTTGGACAGACGGTTGCGCGTAAGCTGCTCCGTCATCAGGATTTCGCTGAACAGCGCAATCGCCAGTGGATCGTTTGATTCGCTCATATTGGACCTGTGAAGGCACGGTCGTGGGCCAAGGAGGGGATGCGCGATCTTACCGTTGTCGTATGGGAAAGGTCTAGCGATATCAGAGATATACCCGGCTTTTTCCCGCCATCGCACAAAACTTCACCCCACGGCGAAATCGCCATCGAATGACCATACGTCTCGCGTGTCTTGCCTTGCGTCGCTGCGTGTTGGCCTGTCTGGGCCGGAGCCAAAACAAAGCTGCCTGTCTCAATCGCGCGGGCGCGTAAGAGCGGTTCCCAGTGCATTGGACCTGTTGCGGGCGAAAAAGCAGAGGGCACTGTCAAGATACTGGCCCCTGCCTGAGCCAGCGCACGATAAAGATATGCAAAGCGCAGATCATAGCAAATCGACAAACCGACTTGCGCGCCGTCGAGATTGGCAATCACAGCCTGCGCGCCCGGCTGATACCCCTTTGATTCGTGATAGGTCTCTTTTTCAGACACTGTCACGTCGAACATATGCATTTTGTCGTACCGCGCGTCGATCCCACCATCGGGTGCGATCAGGAAGGACCGGTTCACAAAGCGCCCATCGGGGCTATCCGTCTTCAAAGCCAAAGACCCGATCAGCAGCCAGACGCCCAGCGCATCGGCCTGTTGACGCAACGCGTAGAGCGTCTGGTCGTCATCTTCGGTTTGCAGAACCTCGTCTTGCTGCGCCCGTGAAGCAGAAACACAATTCGTCACCTCAGGTGTCAAAACGAAGCCTGCGCCTTTGCCCGCCGCTTCGGCGATTAGGCTTTGCGTAATTGCCAAGTTTTCAGCAGGCTGGTCGCCTGAGTTCAGCTGTATGAGCGCCGCCTCAAGCATTTACGCTGCAAGCAGCGCGTCGAGCTTTCCGGCCTTTTCCAACGCGAAAAGATCGTCGCAACCACCGACATGAGTATCGCCGATGAAAATCTGAGGCACCGTGCGCCCACCATTCGCACGCTTGATCATCTCAGGCTTCTTCGACGGATCACGCAGCACATCAATCTCGGAAAAGCTGGCGCCCTTTTGCGTCAAAAGCCGTTTGGCCGCGTGGCAGAACCCGCAAAGGGGGGATGTGTAAATCTCAATCAGTTGCATCAGATATGTCCTTTTCGGTGCCGCGCCGTTTCAAAGCGCGACCCTAGACATTTAGGTCTCTTTTGCAACGCGGGCGAGGACTGCGACATTAACGTTCGCAGCACCCGCCGCATTCAACACCTCGGCGCAGGCGGCAAGCGTGGCGCCGGATGTCATCACATCGTCGATCAAAAGCACGTCCTTACCAGCGACATTCCTCTCCTGCCCTTTCGGCACGTCAATCGTTTCGCGCAAGACGTCGAAGCGCGCCTCGCGGTTCAAACCATCCAACGGCTTGGTCAACTTGTGCCGCTCCAAAACCTCGGGCCGATAGGACATCCCACTTTGCTTCGACATAGCGCGGGCCAGCTCTGCGGATTGGTTATAGCGCCGCTTGAGAAGCCGCCGCCAATGCAAGGGAACCGGAACCAAAAGTGTATTGGGCGATGTGATCTTGCGGGTCGTGTTCAGCAGCCAACTGGCGGCAGGCGGCGCAAGATCCGTACGATCCCCATGCTTTAGGGCCAGAACAAACTTCCGCCCCGTTCCGCTGTAAAGAAACGCGGCGCGCCCTCGTGTCCAGGGACGGGCGATGACCATGCAATCGTCGCACAACACCTGCTCGCCCTCATCGCCCGGAAGCGGCACACCGCAGCAGTCGCAGACCAGCCCCGAGATGAAGTGTGTGCCATGCCAGCAATCGGCGCACAGGGCGTGCTCTTGCTCAACCAGCGCGTCGCAGGTCAAACACTGAGCTGGATAAAGCAAGCGCAACACGCTTTGCATCTTTGTCGCCTCCTTCTACATAGCGTTGCATGACAATGGCCCCGCTCCTTACTGATCTTGATGCTTTGAAAAAGCACCGCGCCCGCAGAGGCGCTCAGGGCGATCTCTTTCTGCACGAACACGTCGCCGATGAGCTGCATGAAAGACTGCAAGAGGTTAACAGGACGTTTACCAATGTTGCGGTTGTCACCGGTTTTCCGGATTTCTGGGGAAATTACTTCGGCGGCGCGCATATTATTCCCGATACCGATACGCTTGATCTGAGCGTTGGGGCCTTTGATCTGGTCATACACGCTATGACGCTGCACTGGGCAAATGATCCGGTGGGGCAACTCGTTCAATGTCGCCGAGCACTGAAAAACGACGGGCTTTTTCTGGGCATTTGCCTGGGCGGACAGACATTGAACGAATTGCGCAGCGTTCTTGCCCAGGCCGAGACGGCGCTGCGCGGTGGTCTTTCCCCACGTGTCGCCCCCATGGGTGAAGTGCGCGACCTGGGTGGATTGTTGCAACGTGCAGGACTTGCGCTGCCGGTGGCAGACACCACGCCTTTACAGGTATCTTATGAAAGCGCGCTGCATTTGATGCACGACTTGCGGCAGATGGGGGAGACGAACGCGTTGAACATGCGTGATCGCAAGCCCCTGCGTCGCGATGTGTTGGCTGAGGCGACGCGCCTTTACCAAGCACACTTCCCGGCCGACAACGACCGGGTCACTGCCACATTCGAGCTAATCTTTTTATCCGGCTGGGCGCCTGATGAAAATCAGCAAAAACCGCTGCGTCCGGGATCGGCGCAACAGCGCTTGGCAGATGCATTGGGAACAACGGAAATCCCCGCGCACGACCCACCTGAGTCATCCAAATGATTGACCTTGGCGTATAACTAATTAACTGCACATCACGCTACTTAACTGATATCGGAATTCCATGATGCTAGATGCCAAATCCAGCGCGGCCTTGACCGACATTGCTCCGATGGAGGCAAAATGCCCCATCCACGCCGATGCGGACCATCCAAAGGTGCCACCCGCGCGCACTGGCATCCTTCTGGCAAACCTCGGAACGCCCGATAATTATGACTATTGGTCGATGCGTCGCTATCTGAATGAGTTCCTGTCCGACCGTCGCGTGATCGACTATTCCCCGTGGATTTGGCAGCCTTTGTTGCAGCTTATCATTCTGACAAAGCGCCCGTTTTCATCGGGTGCGGCCTATAAGTCGATCTGGAACCATGATGCGGGTGAAAGCCCGCTGATGACGATCACCAAGGATCAGACAGCAAAAATCAAAGAGTCTATGCAAGACCGGTATGGCGACAACGTCATGGTTGATTTCTGTATGCGCTACGGGAATCCGTCCACCAAGTCGAAAGTGCGTGCGATGCGCGAAGCGGGATGCCAGCGCATCCTCTTTTTCCCGCTTTATCCGCATTACGCCGGTGCCACGTCTGCAACAGCAAATGACGAGTTTTTCCGCTCATTGACGCATGAAAAGTGGCAGCCAGCCGTTCGCACCGTTCCCGCTTACTTCGACAACCCGAAGTATATCGACGCGCTTGCCCAATCCATCGAACGCGCTTATGCAGAAATGGACAGCAAGCCCGATACTCTAGTCTGCTCGTACCACGGCGTCCCGAAACGCTATCTGCTGGAGGGCGATCCCTATCACTGCCAATGCCAGAAAACGACGCGTCTTTTGAAAGAGCGTTTAGGCTGGGCAGATACTGAGATCAAAACGACATTCCAGCGCCGGTTCGGCCCCGAGGAGTGGCTTAAACCTTATACCGTCGAAGAGGTCGCGCGCCTTGCGGAAGAAGGTAAGAAAAAGATCGCAGTTTGCGCGCCAGCCTTCTCAGCGGACTGCATCGAAACGCTTGAAGAGATCAACGAAGAGATCAAGGAAAGTTTCGAAGAGGCCGGCGGCGAGGAGTTCACCTATATTCCCTGTCTCAACGATGACGATGCGCATATCGAAGCGCTGTCATCCGTTATTGATGACAATCTTGCGGGCTGGCTGACCCGGTCATAATCGCAAACTTAAATACCAGACACGAAAAAAGGCGGTGGAAAATTCCACCGCCCTCTAAATTTTTAAAACGCTAATCGCTTAGTGGGATGCAGCAGCAACCAGAACAGCAAGCAGCAGAAGCGGGATGACGATGCCGCCAGCGGAAGTGCCGGACTGCTCTTCAACGATCACTTCGGGCTCCACGATGGGATCCGACATTGCGCCAGCGAAAGCGGTGGAAGCGGCAGCGGTGAACGCGGCAGCAAGAACAAGTTTCTTCATGTTAACCTCCAGATATTGCCTATGCACGTTTTACATTGAGGACGTGCAGGCACCCAAGACTGTACCTCGTAAGTTCTTCTAAGCAGGAAGTTTTGCCAAATGCAAACGCATCTTAGGTCGCTTCCCGCCAAGAGCGCCGCAATGTCGTCAAATTAGCAACACTTGCGTGCCCACACCGGTCAGGGCGAACAGCTCTTGGATGTGTTCATTGTAAAGGCCGATGCAGCCGTTCGACGAACGGCGTCCGATCTTGCGCGTATCATGGGTGCCGTGAATACGGTAATATGTCCAAGACAGATAAAGCGCATGCGTTCCAAGCGGGTTCTCCGGACCCGGACCAACGAAGTCGGGCCATTCGGGATTACGTTTTTTCATCGACGGTGTCGGACGCCAGCTGGGCCCCTCGACCTTGCGGACAACACTTGTCCGACCCGTGCGTGTCAGATCGTCGGTCAGCGGAACGGACGTCGGATACAGCTTATAGATCGACTGATCTGCGGACCAGTAATGCAGCGCGCGCGATTGCGTATCCACAAGGCACGCACCGCCTTTCAGATTGCTGAAATAAGGACGCCAATCCAAAGACCGGAAGGACGAAATGTTGCGGCGAACAATCTCGACCGGCTCTTCCATCTGTGTCGAATCTGCGTTTTGCGCGATTGCTGGAACAGTACCGGCGCCAAGCGCGGCAGCACTGGTCGCGAGAAAAGCGCGTCTATCGAATGACTTGGCCATATGAGTAACTCCATTCTCACGTTTAATTGATCCAGACATATGACTGTAAAGTCGCAGTCGCAAATCAAAGAAGCGTTAGATCGCCGATTTCAGGTGAAACCGGGTTTGATCTGCAACGGCCTTGCGTTAGGGATTTCCGGAAACTTCGCGTCAGGTGGGCATATGTTGCGTCTTACTCTTATTTTGGTCTCTTCCTTGTTCGTGCTGTCGGCATGTACCGCACCCAGCGGGACATCCGTAAACGGCGCGCAAGAGCGCAAGGGCAACTTCCGCATCACAAACCGCGAAAGCAATCGCATTCAGTTTCGCGTCCTCGATTCAATCAATGCCATCCGCCAAAATGCCAATGTCGGGCCTGTGGAGCTGAACGCGCAACTCAACGCCGCCGCCGCAACCCATGCCCGCGATATGTCAGTGCAAAACCGCCCTTGGCATTTCGGCTCTGACGGCTCATCGCCCTTGGACCGTGTGCGCCGTGTCGGATATACCGGTGCGCTGATCGGCGAAAACATCTCTGAAACCTACGAGAGCGACCTCGACACGCTGGCTGCCTGGATGCAGCAGCCCGAGACGCGTCGCACGATCATCGACCCCAATGCCCGCGATCTTGGCTTTGCGTGGTTCCAGGAACCAAACGGCAAGATCTGGTGGACGCTTGTGATGGGCAACCCCGCAGTACAAGCGCCCGTGGTCACACCAAACCCACCTGCGAACCAAGGCCCGCCAGCGCGTGGTTAAGGCAGAATCGTGATGGGCGTGCCGTTCGGCACCATCGCGTAAATCTCTTCCATCTCGCGGTCGGTGACGGCGATGCAGCCCCAGGTCCAATCGGATTTGGGGCGCTTTATGTTTGGCCCACGCCCATGAATGAAGATATCGCCACCGGGCTCTTCACCTAGAATGAACGCTTCGCGACGATCTTCAGCATTCGGATAGTTGATCCCGATCGACAGATGGAAACGGCTGTTCGGGTTCCGGCGGTCGATCAGATAATTGCCCTCAGGCGTTTTTCCATCGCCTTCGATCTTTTTGTCACCTTCAGGCGCAAAGCCAAGATCAAATTCATATTTCTTCAGAATCTCGTCGTTGTGCATAAGGAACATCTCACGCCGCTCCTTATAGACCCAGATACGTGTGACCTCAGGACCATTGTACGTCTTGAACTTTGACGGTGAGCACGCCGCAAGCGTGACCAACAGAGCCATCACAAGGATGAGTTTGAAAAAGCGCATTATCTGCCCGTGCCCGAATGTTTTTTGTTTTGCCGTTCGCATACAGCAAAACGGGGCATCGCACTAGGACTTATCCAATCGCCGCTCAATCGCTTCAAGCCGGGCCAGCACCTTGTCGCGATAGGCGTCTGTCCGTTCATTTTCCTCAACCGAGTGGGCTTCTTGCATCGAGTTCACGATCAGACCGACCAAAAGGTTTACCACCGCAAAAGTCGTGACCATGATGAACGGGACAAAGAAAAGCCACGCGTAGTCATATACCTCCATTACGGGGCGGACGATGCCCATCGACCAGCTTTCCAGCGTCATAATCTGGAACAGCGAATAGGCCGACGCACCAAGGCTGCCGAACCATTGCGGGAACTGATCGCCGAACAGTTTCGTCGACATCACAGCGCCGATGTAGAAAATGATCCCCATCAGCAAAAAGACTGATCCCATACCGGGCAGGGCGGTCACGAACCCTTCCACCACGCGGCGCAGGCGTGGTGCGGCGGAAATCACGCGCAACACCCGCAGAATGCGCAGCGCCCGCAAAACCGAGAACCCTTGTGTTGCCGGGATCAATGACACCGCGACAATCGCAAAATCAAACAGGTTCCAGCCGGAACGGAAAAAGCGTCCACCATAGGCAATCAGCTTCAAAGCCAGTTCCACCACGAAAACCCCAAGGCACAGCCTATCGAGCGCCAGGATGAGCGGTCCAAAAGACGCCATCAGCGGGTCCGACGTCTCCATCCCCAAAAGGACGGCATTGAACAGGATCACCCCGATAATCCCATTACGCACAATGGGGCGTTCCAGGAAGGATTCGAGTTGTGCGCGCATCTTAGCGTCCCTTGTCTCGCGTTAGACGCTCATATCGGTGCGCATGAAGCTGGCTGCAAGTTCTACATGCGGGGACCAGCGGAATTGGTCGACGACTGTGACCCAATTTAGCGTATATCCCCCATCGGTAAGGATCTTGGCATCGCGGGCGAACGTGACCGGATTGCACGATACAAATGCGACTTGAGCGATATTAGAGCCGGTTATGTAATGTACTTGTGCTTCGGCACCGGCGCGTGGTGGATCAATCACAACCGCATCAAACGACTTTAGTTCATCCGCATCAAGCGGCCTGCGATACAGATCCCGCGTCTCGCTTGTGACCTTTTTGAGGCCCTTCGATTTGCGCCAGCCGGCATCCAGTGCCTCGATCATGTCGGGCACAGCTTCGATGGCATGAACCGAAGCGCGTTTGGCAAGCGGCAGCGCAAATGTCCCGCAACCCGCGAACAGATCAAGAATCGCTTTCGCCCCTTGCGTTGCTTCTTGGACAGCGGACAGCAGCGTCACCTCGCCATGCTTCGTCGCCTGCAAGAACGCGCCGGGCGGGGGCGTGATAACAACGTCGCCGAACTGTTGTGTTGGCGCAGCAAGCGTCAAAAGCAACTCACCATTCCAGCTTAGACGCGCGAGACGCGCATCTTGGGCAAATTGCGCCATTTCAAACCGCAGCACATCGGTCATGTCCTTTGCACCGTCGACCGCCAGATCAAGGCCGTTTTCAGACGCTGTGATGGTATAAGACACTTCACCCTTTCGGGACGCTATTCCGGTCGTAAGTGTCTCTAACACCGGCAAAACGGCCAAAATCTCAGAGGTGAGCACCTTACAATCGGGAACCGGCGTCAGCGTATCAGAGCCGCGTGCATGAAAACCGACAATCGCACCTTTCTTAGTGCGCCGCCCCGACAGTTTCGCCCGCCGCCGGGCGTTGGGCGGCGATGTTTCGATCCCGCGGATCTTCGCCTCCATTCCTTGCGCAGCCACTGCGGTGCGCACGACAGTCAGCTTCCAATTCGCCACAAAAGCATCATCGGCATGTTGAACAGCGCAGCCGCCACACGCGTTGTAATGACGACACGGTGCTTTCACACGATGCTCTGACGGCGTGACGATCTTGGGCGCGGCCAGGACGCCTTCAACAACCTCGCCATCCACAACCTCATCAGGCAAGGCGCGTGGCACAAAGACGGGCCCAGTGGCGATCCCATCGCCCAAATGACCCAAACGTTCGATCTTCAGGGTCATTCAGCTGCCTCTCTCGCCCGGATGAAGCCCCCTGATTGCCGATCCCAGTAGCGCGCGTAAAGGCCCTTTTGCGCCAGCAACGTCTCGTGGTCGCCTTCTTCAACGATGCGACCCTGCTCCAGCACAATAATGCGATCCATCTGGCTGAGCGTCGACAAGCGGTGGGCGATGGCTAGAACAGTTTTACCCTCCATCACACGTTCCAACGCGTCTTGAATTGCCGCTTCCACTTCGCTGTCAAGTGCACTTGTCGCTTCATCCAGCACGAGAACAGGCGCGTCTTTCAAAATGGCACGCGCCAAGGCGATGCGCTGCCGCTGCCCGCCGGACAGCTTAACACCCCGCTCCCCAAGATGGGCATCATAGCCCGTACGGCTCATATGATCGCGCAAGTCCTTGATAAAATCATGCGCTTCGGCCCGTCGCGCAGCCGAGATTACATCCTCCATCGACGCGTCCGGGCGACCGTAAAGAATGTTGTCGCGGGCCGAGCGATTGAACATCGCCGTTTCCTGAGTGACCATCCCGATATTGTGCCGCAAGTCGCCTTGAAGCAGATCACGCACATCGTGCCCATCAAGCAGAACTGTCCCTTTTTCGGCGTCATAGAGCCGCAATAGCAGCGCGACGAGCGTCGATTTGCCAGCGCCGGATGCACCGACAATTCCCAATTTCTCACCTGATTTGATCTTGAGCGATACTTCGTTCAATCCACCTGCTTCACCCCCATAGGCAAAGCTCACATCGCGGAATTCCACGGTTCCGTCGGCTTGTTGCAGCCGCATCGGGCTGTCGGGATCAGTCAGATCATGCGGCGGCGTCAGCGTCCGCATCCCGTCTTCAACCTCACCGATATTTGCGTAGATGCCCAACAGCGTGAAACTGACCCAACCGGTCATTTGCGCCAACCGGATCGAGATCGCGCCAGCCGCCGCGATATCACCCGCGCTTGCCTGACCAATAGACCAGAAATAGAGCGATGCGCCAATCAACAGGACGGGCAATGTGCCAGCCAAAGCGATCAACGCCAGCCGGAACTGCGCCGAAAAGATTCCCTGCGCGATGGATTTTTCGCGGAAGTTGGCCATTGCACCAAGAGCGGCTTCGTCCTCGTGATCATCATGGGCGAACAGCTTCACCGTTTTAATGTTCGTGACGGTATCGACAATTTGTCCCGTTACGACGGCGCGGGCAGCCGCGCGCGCGCCAGACAGCTTGCGGATACGGGGCATGAACCACGCGATCAGGCCGATGTAGAAAACAAGCCAGACCGCAAGGATCAGCGAAACAGTGGTATTCACAGACGTTAGCAAAATCGCAGAGCCGATCAGCGACGCCAGCGCAAACGCCATCACATTGATACATTCGACCGCGACATCAGACATGGCACGGGCGCATTGCATCTGCTTTTGCGCGATACGTCCTGCAAAATCGTTGTCAAAAAAGCTCACCGATTGACCCAGCGTCCAGCGGTGCAGGCGCGAGTTCACAAGCGGTATCAGGTTCGAAGCGATGACGACGTTGCTCATCATTGCTGTCAATCCGGCCCAAAGCGGTCGCATGAAAAGGAAGAAGAACAGTGCCCAGAGCAGGAGGTTCATGTTATCCGAGAAAACCGTTTCAGGTTGTGCAGACAATGCCGCGTCGACGACCCAACCCAGAAACAAGGCGCTGACAACTTCAAGGACACCCGAAACTGCTGAGACCACCGCTGCAAGACCCATAACAGGCCATGCGCCCGAAAGCCCCCAGCCGAAAAAGCGCATCAACGTGCGCGGCGGCGGGCCCTCAGAAGGTTGAAAAGCGTCGATCCAATCGTAAACCTTCATTCGGCGGCCTGCGTGTTGATGAAGCCACCGAACTGGCGCTGCCAGAACGCGTGATAAAGCCCACCCTTAGCCAAAAGCGCTTCGTGGTTGCCCTCTTCAACGATTTTGCCACCATCGAGCACAAGGATGCGATCCATTTGAGAAATGGTAGACAGCCGATGCGCAATAGCGATCACGGTTTTGCCTTCCATCATGCCGTACAACGTCTTTTGAATTTCCGCCTCGACCTCGCTATCAAGCGCGCTTGTCGCCTCATCCAGCAAAAGGATCGGGGCGTCTTTCAGAATGGCGCGCGCAAGGGTGATCCGCTGGCGCTGGCCACCGGACAGTTTCACACCACGCTCCCCCACATGAGCGTCATAGCCTTTGCGTCTCTGCGGGTCTTCAAGGTCCTGGATGAACATATGCGCCTCGGCCTGACGGGCGGCTTCTATCATCTCGTCGTCAGCCGCATCGGGGCGACCGTAAAGGATGTTATCCCGAACTGACCGGTGAAGCAGCGCGCTATCTTGTTGAACGGTTCCGATCATCGCACGAAGACTGTCTTGCTGAACCTGCGTGATGTCTTGCCCGTCGATCGTGATCCGACCGGCATCCGCATCATAGAAGCGTAAAAGCAGCTTGATTAGGGTCGATTTTCCAGCGCCAGAGCGTCCAATCAGGCCGATCTTTTCGCCAGGCTTGATCGTCAAAGACAGATCATCGAGGCCTCCGGCTTCGCGCCCGTAATGGTGCGAGAGGTTGATCAGCTCAATCTCACCTTTGGTCAACTGCAAGGGCCGCGCATCAGGGGCGTCAACCAAGGTGATCGGCTGCGCAATCGTCTCCATCCCTTCGGCGACGACACCAAGGTTCCGGAAGAACGAAGACAGCGCCCACATGATCCATCCGGTCATCGCATTCAGGCGAAGTGTCAACGCCGTGGCAGCATCAACGACGCCAACAGATGCGCTGCCAAGCGTCCAAAGCCCGATGGCCCAACCGACAACACCGACAATCAGCAAGCCATTCAGCACCACAAGGCTAACGTCCATGATCGTGTAAATCCGCATCTCTTTCTGGAAGGTGATACGGGTGTTCTCGATCGCCTCGTACGCATAGTCGATCTCGCGGTCATGGTGCGCGAACATCTTTACGGCGTGTATGTTGGTGTAGCTGTCCACGACGCGTCCCGTCACCTCGGACCGTGCATCGGATGCAGCCTTGGACGCTGGTTCAACACGGCGGATCGTCCAGCGCACCAGAAGTGCATAGAGGCTGAACCAGATGATCAGAGGGATCGCCAGGCGCGGGTCCGCGTTGGTCAGCAAGATCGCGGCACCGATGAAATACGCCAGCGCAAACGAGATTGCGTCGAAAATCTGGAAGATAACTTCGCCAGCGGCAGGCGGCGTTTGCATGATCCGATTGGCGATGCGCCCGGCGAAATCATTCTCGAACCAACCGACGGACTGGCGAAGCACGTGGCGGTGCGCGCGCCACCGCACAAGCGTGCCGAAGTTCGGCAGGATCGCGTTGTTCAGAAGCAAGACATCAAGGGCCTGAAGGGCAGGGCGCAGAAACAAAATGGCGAGGGCGACGATGATCAGCTCGATCCCGTTTTGCGCCCAGAAATCCGCAGGCGTCGTTTCTCCCAGCAGATCGACGATGCGACCCATGTAAAAGATAAGCGCGACCTCAACCGCGGCAACGACTATCGACATCAGTCCGGCGCAGATGAAAATCTTGCGAAACGGCTTGGAATACGCGCGCAGGAATGGCCACAGCCGCGTCGGCGGCGTGTTGGTTTCCTCATACGGTGTATAAGGATCGACAAGCTGTTCAAAAAAGCGAAGCACGGGGGAGCGGCCTTCCGATTACTCCCATCATATAGACCTATTAAGGCGACAGGAAAACCAGCGGCGCGAAAGCAGCAAGAAGAAGCGCCATACCCCGCATGAAGACGCGCCATGCGACCGGATTTGTGAGCAGATAAGCAAGGAGCGCGCCTGTCGTGCTCCAGAACAGGCAAACGAACAGATTGATACCAGAAAAGGCGCTGGCCAGGCGGGCCGCAGCGATCATCGGGTCGCTTGTTGTCACGTAAGCCATCGCACTTAGCGCCACCGCCCACACTTTTGGATTGACCCATTGGAACAAGACCGCCTCAACAAATGTGAAAGGTTTGTCGCGCACCTGGGCTGATTGACTGGCCTGCGCATTCCAAAGCCTCCAGGCCATATAGAGGATCCAAAGGCTAGCGAGAATTTTCAGAATAATTGTCAGTACCGGTTGTGCCAGTAAAAGCGCGCCAATGCCGTAACCCGTCAAACCCGAGGTCACTCCGACACCAGCGGCGACGCCCAGAACATGGGGAACGGTTCTTTGAAAGCCAAAGCGCGCGGCAGACGCTGTGATCAGGATCACGTTCGGGCCTGGTGAAAAGAGGCCAAAGAAGACGAAAAGAAGGAGGGGATCAAAGGCCATAATTTGCAGAGTTACGCCTTATCAGAGACGCAAAAGGTCAGATTTCGTGTGCGTGAAGCCGGAGGCAATCCAAGCAGCTTCAAGCGTCTTGAGGCGGCTGCCAAGGGCCGCGCCTGTGTAAGTCGGCATGAGATCAGATGCGCTGATGGGGAATGTCTGTGCAGCGCCATGCTGGATCATTTCCAAACCCTCCGGATCAACCGGCTGTTCAAAATAGGCCGCTCTCAGATGAAGGGCGGCACAGCCGTCAGCATCCCCAAGCCGGTAACCCAGCTCGGACGCGGGCTGGCTGCCTGTCGCGGCGCCTTTCAGCAGATCAATGCGTTGGGCGTCTGCCTTGCTTAGGCGGAGGTGTTTCGCCACATCATCGCCGCCCAGCGCGGTCAGGCGCAAAATCGGATCAACTCCGTGGGATGCAATCACAAGAAAGGCTGCACGCGGATCGCTTCCCGGCAAGACCTGCGCCAACACGCCGGTTTGCTGCATCGCGCCAAGGCTTTGGGACGGATCATCGGCTTTAAGTAGTTTGAGGATTTCACAACCAATCCGCTCTTTTGAGATATCAGACAGGCCGCCTGAGAGCGCGGCGCAAGCGCTCAAACCCTCACGGTCAAAACCCTTTTTCGGGTCCGCATACCACGCGTAAAACCTGAAAAACCTCAAGATACGCAGATAGTCTTCCCGAATACGCTGCGCTGGGTCTTCGATAAAGCGAAGCCTTCCGTGCTGTAGATCAGGTAGGCCGTTCAGCGGGTCCACAACATAACCCTTACGATCGGCATAAAGCGCATTCATCGTAAAATCGCGGCGGCGCGCGTCTTCGATAAGATCATCGGTGAAGGCAACTTTGGCATGCCTGCCGTCAGTTTCGATGTCTTTGCGGAAAGTCGTAACTTCAAACGGAACCGCATCGACGACGACCGTTACTGTACCGTGTTCAATACCTGTCGGGATCGCCTTCAGGCCCGCTCTGTCCGCCAAATCAAGCACGGTCTCAGGCAACGCATCTGTCGCGATATCCAAATCTGTCACTGGCGCGTTAAGCAGCGCATTTCTGACGCAACCTCCCACAAAGAACGCCTTATGACCTGCATCTTCCAACAGTTGCGTCACGGCCTGAGCCGAGGGATGGTGCAACCAATCGGCGGTAATCCGGGTCATTGGATCATCGGGCCAGCAAGCGAACGCAAGATGCGCGCGGTGGCCCCCCAGATGTAGTAGGGTCCGTAAGGCACGGCGAAATAGCGGCGACGTGTACCGCGCCAGCGACGCCCTTCGATCACGTAATTTGCCGGATCAAGAAGATGATCAAGAGGAACGGTAAAGACCTCTGCAACTTCGCCAGGTTCTGCAATCGGGTCGAAATCGTCTCTAATCAAGCCCAAAATCGGCTGTACTTGAAAGCCCGTAACGGTCTCATGGATGGGAAGCTCGCCAAAGATATCAACGTGCGATACGGGTAACGCGATCTCTTCATGCGCCTCACGCAAAGCGGTGGCGTGCAGGTTTTCGTCCTCTGGGTCCCGCTTTCCGCCTGGGAACGCAATTTGACCCGGATGATGTTTCATTCCGGACGCACGCTTGGTCAAGATCAGGCGCAAGCCGCCTTTACGTTGCCATATTGGGATCAAGACAGCCGCCTCACGCAATTTGCGACCCTTGGGCAGAATAACATCCGGGTTCAAATCATAGTCAGACGACTGCGCCAAGGCGTTGGCTGCTGTCATCCGAAGCTGGTCGATCAGATCAAGGGTTTGCACCGGACGACCCAGCTTCAAATCCCAGCGTATCCGGCTCAAATTCATAGTGCGCACCACAAAACTGGCAATCGGCGGTGACTTTGCCATCGTCTGTCGTCATGTGGCCAATGTCCTTGGCCGAATAAATCGACAGGCTTTGACGCACACGATCCGGCGAACAGGTGCAGCCGAACTCAACCGGTTGCTCCGGGTATACGCGCGGCGCCTCTTCATGGAACAGACGCAGCAACAGATCATTCGGGTGGATCGTCGGGCCGATTAACTCAAGCGTTTCGACGGTATCAAGCAGGATATTTGCACGACCCCAATTCTCTTGCGCATCGCCATCCAGAACATCTTCTGCGCGAAGCAAGCCGCCTTCGCCACTACCGCCTTCGCCAGACGCAAAAGGGGAGGCTTTGGGCATATGTTGCAACATCACACCACCGGCGCGCCAACTTGAGGATTCGCCCGGCGTCTGGGATTGGCCGAATGTGAGCTCAAACCGTGTCGGCAACTGCTCTGATTGTGCAAAATACGTCTCGGCACACGCTTTGATAGAGCCGCCAGCAATCGGTGTAATACCCTGATAGGGTGTCATGCCCTTGCCCTGATCAATGAGGATAGCAAAGTACCCTTTGCCGATTTGGCTGAACGGCCGCGTAGTTTCATCGAGGCGTTCCTCGTCGAAGCTGGCATAGGCGCGAATCTGTGCAGGTTTCCCCTCGGCGGTCGGGCCGTAGTAATCAGTCGCGATCAACCGCGCGGGACCATCGCCGCGCACTTGTAACGACAGCTTCCAGCGCAAATCAATCGTTTGGCCGATCAGCGCCGTCAGCAATGTCATTTCGGCAACCAATGCCTCAATCAGCGCAGGATAATCATGTTGCGACAGCACCGCATCAAGCACACCATCAAGGCGCGCGACCCGGCCACGGATATCTGCACGGTCAAGCTGGAAGGGCAGGACGGTGTCGTCCATCGCGAAGGCAGGTATCTGTGACATGGGGTTTCCTAAAGTGCCGGGGGTTGGCATACCGCGTCCATATAGGCGCGACAAGGCTGCGTCCAAGTGAGGGCTGGTATGATCAGACGGTATGGCGAGCGCGTTGTCAGTGGACAGCACTATAAGATGCGGCCGGGTGCCTACGCGATTTTGCCGTTTGGGCGACGGTTGCTGCTGACACATCAAGCCGCACCGATCCCAGAGTTTCAGCTTCCTGGCGGTGGCATTGATCTGGGTGAAGGCCCGATTGAAGCGCTTCACCGCGAGGTGTTTGAAGAGACCGGTTGGCGGATTGCGGCACCACGCAAGCTGGGTGTCTACCGGCGATTTACGTTTATGCCGGAATACGATCTTTGGGCCGAAAAGCTATGCCATGTCTATGTTGCCCGCGCAGTGCGCCCGCATCGTGCCCCGATGGAGGAGGGGCATACAGCAGCACTTGTTGATCCTGATCTGGCACTTGATCTGGTCGCAAGTGACGGCGATCGTGCGTTTCTTGCCGAGTTTCTACAGGATTAGGTATTTCTTGTACTCAAACAAAATGCCTGAGACATCGTCTTCCATGTCTTCCCCACCGGCGAAATCGCTAAGATCCCACATCAAGGCTTCCATGAAGGCTTCCCCTTTCAAAGTGCGGTTGCGATGAAGAAGGTCTTCGACACCTTCATCATCCAAACCCTTGCCGGATGGATCCGCACATTCAATGACGCCGTCCGAGAAGACGACAAGCCGGTCGCCCTGCGCCAATGAAAACGCCACATCTTCGAATTGCGCGGTTGGAAGTAGACCGACAGGCAATCCGCCTTCGCCAAGGGATTTAACAAGGCCGTTTTTTTCTTGAACCAAAGGATGCGGATGCCCAGCCTGACACATGACACCATCACCGGTCACCAGATCGAAGGTAGCCAGAACAATAGTAAAATAATGCTCTGTCTCGACCTCGCGCTGGATCATTTCGTTTAAGTCAGACACAGCCTGCGCAGGTGACCGAGGCTGATAACTGTGTTTTCCGGTCTTTGACATCGCAACATTCTGATCCGGCGCGGTCGCAGAAAGCTGACCTGCAAGCCGGGCCGTCAGCAGCGCAGATGACACGCCGTGTCCTGAAACATCAATCGAGTAAAAGCCGACGAAGCGTTCATTGATTGGAAAAAACCCGACTAAATCCCCACCGACATGCCCGCTTGGCTTCAGAAGCAGCGATACATCAGCAGCGGGTAACGCAAAGAAGCGCTGAGGCACCAATGATTGCTGGAGCTTTCGCGCCTCAAGCAAGTCGTTGTCGAGCACTGTGTAAAGCGCCTTGATCTCGTCTAGGGACGCAGCGAGAAGTGCGTTTTTTTCGATCATGCGACGCTGCATATCGACAATGCGGTCACCGGCCCTGATCCGCGCAAGAATCTCTGCCGGGATGAAGGGCTTGGTCAGAAAATCATCAGCACCCGCATCCAGGCCCTTTGCGATATCGGCCTTTTCCGCTTTCGAGGTGAGCAGGATGAAATACCCATACCCCTCCTTCTCGGCGCCGCGGAACGCGCGGCAAAACTCCAACCCGTCCATGCCCGGCATCATCCAATCGCTGATGACAAGATCGACATCCTGACTGGCACAAAGATCAAGAGCGTCTTGACCTGACGCCGCCTCAATCACATCAAAGCCATTGCGTTGCAGGGATTTTGACAGCAATTTGCGTTGCCCCGCGCTATCATCGACAATCAGGATTGTCTGAACGGCCCTATCATCAGACATCACCGGATCAGCAACAGGGGCGTCTTTTTTCCTTAGTAACGACACGCGACTCTTCCTTTACACTTGGAAGAACTTGCGTTGATACGACTTAACGAAGGGTGAAGTTGAAAATTCGATCTTCTAAAATCCAATCTTAAACACCTTGTTTACGGCTTCGGTCAATTATCACGCCTGCGACGGAGGCTGAAATGATCGACTGGACACGGATCGACGACTTGAAAGAAGAGCTTGGTGAAGAAGACTTTGAAGAGGTGTTCGAGATTTTTCTTGATGAAGTTCAGGAAAGCGTCGACAGCCTTGACGCTGATCCATCGGGCGCCGCTTTGGAGGCGATCCTTCATTCAGTGAAAGGCAACGCCGTCACTGTCGGGTTTTCCAAGCTGGCCGAATTGGCAGGCGCAGGCGAGATCGAAGCAGGCCAAGGATCACAGGTTAATCTGTCGGAAATCACTCTCGCACATACGCAAAGCAAAGACGCCTACGCATCAGGACCACCTTGAGGCTAGATCACAAACTCCGCCAAAGTCTCATCATCAGTGATGTCATTATAGGTAAAGCCTGCCTCAATCAGCTTCGCGGTCAGCACGTCGAAATTTGAAGCCTCGGTCGTCTCAATACCGATTAAGACCGAACCAAAGTTTCGCGCTGATTTTTTGAGGTACTCAAAGCGCGAGATATCATCTTCGGGGCCAAGCATGCCAAGAAAGTCTCTCAACGCGCCCGGACGTTGTGGCATCCGCAAGATGAAGTACTTCTTCACACCGGAGTAGCGCTGGGCGCGTTCTTTCACTTCGGGCAAACGCTCGAAATCAAAGTTACCGCCGGATGTGATGCAGACCACGGTCTTGCCTTTGATCTGGTCGGCAAGCGTCGGCAAAACGTCGATTGTCAAAGCGCCAGCGGGTTCCAGAACGATCCCCTCGACGTTCAGCATCTCAAGCATCGTGGTGCAAATACGGTCTTCGGGCGCGATAAGGATATGTTCAGATGGGGTGTCCTTGAGAACCGCAAACGTAGCCTCACCAATCCGGGCGACGGCCGCGCCGTCAACAAAGGTATCAACACCTTTAAGCGACGTGGGCTGGCCCGCCTCAATCGCAGCTGTCAGATTCGCGCCCCCTGCGGGTTCAACAAAACGGGTCTCGGTTGTGGGCGCTTCGGCTCGCAGATAGCTTAGAACGCCAGAGGATACGCCGCCGCCACCGACCGGCAAGACAACCATATCAGGCACTTTTGGCAAATCGCGCAGCATTTCAACAGCGACGGTGGCTTGGCCCTCTATCACGTCCTCATCATCAAACGGCGACAGAAAATGCGCCCCAACCTCATCGCTGTAGACCTGAGCCTCGGCGAGCGTAACATCGAAATAGTCGCCGATCAGACGAATTTCGATCGAAGCCCCACCAAACATTCGCGTCTTGTCGATTTTTTGCTGCGGCGTGGTCACGGGCATGAAAATCACACCGCGCTTGCCGAAATGACGACAGTTGAACGCAACCCCTTGAGCATGGTTGCCAGCACTGGCGCATACGAAAAGCTCTTGATCCGGCTTGTCAGCTAGGACCTTACGCATCGCATTGAACGCGCCACGAAACAAGTAAGACCGGGCCGGCGTCAGATCTTCACGCTTCAGCCAAATGTCGGCGCCAAATTTCGCGGACAGATGATCGTTGCGCTGAAGGGGCGTCGCGGGGAAAACCGCGCGCATCGCGGCCTCGGCCTTGCGGGCATTTTCGGAAAAAGTGCTCATGGCGGTCCAATGCCGAAAAAACCCAGTTAAAGCAAGCGGGGGAGACAATGCGCGCACCTTGCCCTGCTTAACAAAACCCGATATCGCCCGCATGGTTTGACCTGACGAAGAACGGAGTCCCCCATGTCTGCGCCTAAGAAAGTCGTACTGGCCTATTCCGGCGGCCTTGATACCTCGATCATTTTGAAGTGGTTGCAGACGGAATATGGCTGCGAGGTTGTCACGTTCACCGCCGATCTTGGACAGGGCGAAGAGCTTGAGCCCGCGCGCAAGAAAGCGGAAATGATGGGCGCGTCCGACATCTATATCGAAGACCTGCGCGAAGAGTTTGTGCGCGATTTCGTCTTCCCGATGTTCCGCGCAAATGCAGTTTACGAGGGGCTTTATCTGCTGGGCACCTCTATTGCGCGGCCCTTGATTTCCAAGCGCTTGATCGAGATTGCGGAAGAAACCGGTGCCGATGCCGTCGCCCATGGCGCAACTGGCAAGGGCAACGATCAGGTTCGGTTTGAACTGGCCGCTTACGCATTGAACCCGGATATCAAAGTGATTGCACCTTGGCGCGAGTGGGATTTGAGCAGCCGGACCAAGCTGATCGACTTTGCCGAGAAGAACCAAATTCCGATCGCAAAAGACAAGCGGGGTGAGGCACCATTCAGTGTGGACGCGAACCTTCTGCACACCTCATCTGAGGGTAAAGTGCTTGAGGACCCCGCCGTTGATGCACCCGATTATGTCTATCAACGCACGGTTGCGCCTGAAGATGCGCCGAACGAGGCGGAATTCATCGAAGTTGGTTTTGAGAAGGGCGATGCCGTGTCGATCAATGGCGAAGCGATGAGCCCGGCGACGATCTTGACCAAGCTGAACGAACTGGGTGGTAAACATGGCGTGGGTCGGCTTGATCTTGTGGAAGGCCGCTTTGTTGGGATGAAGTCCCGCGGAATTTATGAAACGCCCGGCGGGACCGTCCTTTTGGAAGCCCATCGGGGGATCGAACAGATCACGCTTGATCGCGGCGCGGCGCATCTGAAAGACGAGCTGATGCCGCGCTATGCGGAGCTGGTTTACAACGGTTTCTGGTTTTCGCCTGAACGGGACATGCTGCAAGCGGCCATCGACAAAAGCCAGGAACACGTCTCGGGCACCGTGCGCTTGAAGCTTTACAAAGGGTCGGTCCGGACCGTTGGTCGTTGGTCAGAGATGTCACTTTACAGCGAAGAACACGTGACTTTTGAAGACGATGCTGGCGCCTATGATCAAAAAGATGCCGCGGGCTTTATCAAGCTCAATGCGCTGCGTCTTCGTTTGATTGCGATGCGAAACCGGCGGCTGAAAGACTGAATTGTTTGAGGTGCTCATAATACGGAAGCGCCTCATCCACCATTTTCGCGGATCGGCCCGTTAGAACGGGAAGATCACTCTCCGGTCCTGCAAAACCCGTCGATCTGTGAACAGCGCCATACCAATACGCAGCCCACACACCATCGCTTGGATGTCCGCCTTTCGGCCAAGAAAGCATGTTCGTTGTCCACCGGATGCCCAGCGCATCGCAAAGCCGTTGCAACATATGCGCCGGAGCTTGGCGGATATCGAAACTGTCGATAACGACCGGCGGTCTGGCAAGATGATCAGCAATCTGATCAAATAATTCGGCTTGCTGCACAAAGCCAATGTCGCCGAGGCCCGGTTCTTCGTACTTCTTGGCAAAGCTGGCAAGAACGCGGGCAGGATGGCGGATCAGAAAGACATTCTCGACCTGCTGCATCCAATGCCTGGGCATGTCAGCAATCATATGCTGCGACATGTGTTTCTGGTAAAAGAGGCTCTGTTTATGCGGAATATGGCCGGAACAACGCGCGGCGATATGTTCTGGGTCGGCATCATCAGACGCTAAAATAGCCTCACGCATCGGATGCTCCAGACCGGTCCGCGCCAGATATGCAGCATAGAAAGGCTCATCCCAAACCGCGCAATCCCCGCGCGCCACAAAAGCGTACATAAGAGCGGTCGACAGATTGCGCGGGCCGGACCACATCGCAATATGGGTTGTTTTCATGTTAACCGTCTCGCAATGATTTTCACGCCTGCGTGACGTCACGCGGAGGTGAGTTGGTTAATCCGCCCGAACTCCACAGGCTGCGCGCAAAGGAGAACGACTATGAGTTTTACGTTGACCCAAGTAAAGCCGCTTATTCTGGGCGTTGCGATCACATTCGGCGCATTTTTGAACTGCACGCAAGCAAAAGCAGCAGATATCGAGGTGTTGACCGTCGCAGGTGGCTGTTTCTGGTGCGTGGAATCGGACTTTGAGGGTGTGGTTGGAGTGATCGACGTGGTGTCAGGCTACACCGGCGGCTCCGTGGAGAATCCGACATATAAAGACGTCACACGTGGCGGCAGCGGGCACTACGAGGCCGTTCAGATCAAGTTCGATGCAGACAAGGTTGCATCCGAACAACTGTTGGCGATGTTTTTTAGGTCTGTCGATCCGACCGACGCTGGCGGACAGTTCTGTGATCGTGGCGAGAGCTACCGGACAGCAATTTTCGTCTCTAACGCGGGGGAACAGGCCCTGGCGAAGAACGTTCGCGCCGAAGCTCAGGCTGCCTTGGGTCAAAAGATTGTGACACCCATTCTTCAAGAGGCAAAGTTCTATCCTGCCGAAGCGTATCATCAGGACTACTATAAAAGCAGTGATATCATTTTGACCCGGTTTGGGCCCAAGACAAAGAAGGATGCGTATAAGCGGTATCGCAAAGCCTGTGGGCGCGATCAGCGCGTGCAACAGCTTTGGGGCAGTGCAGCGCCGTTTGTTGGCAACTAAGCCTGCATGAATTGCTGAACTTCCAGCAGATCCGGGATCACATCGGCGGTGCCGTGGCGTGTCACCATCAACGCTGCGGCAATACTGGCCTGCCCAATGGCCTGCGCCATCGGCATCCCGCGATCCAGCCCGGCGAGAAGAAAGCCTGTAAAGGTATCACCGGCGCCGGTTGTATCGACTGCGTCCACCGGAACAGCGTCAAAATCCTGCGCTTGACCCTCATGTAGCCAGCGACATCCTTTCGCGCCAAGCGTGACGACGATGTCACGGATCGGAACGTCGGCAAGCGTCGTTTGCAAACCGTCTGTCAGCTGCGCCGCCTCGACTTCGTTCAGGATCAGAAAATCAAGATGATCGAGGACAGCGCGAACCGCAGACACCTCAAACGGTGCGGCGGCGTAACAAACGGTGAGCCCCATCGCATCGGCTATTCTCGCAGCGTGTTCCTGACCGTTCGTTTCATTTTGAATAAGGCAGATATCACCGGTCTGAGCCTCTGAAAGTGCGGCTTCGATCGCCCCTGTCTGGATGGTTTGATTGGCACCACCGTTGAGCAAAATGAAGTTTTCGCCGTCCGCATCAACAGCAATGACCGCCGTGCCTGTCAGGTCATCAACACGCGCGATATGGCGCGTATCGACGCCGTATTCCAACAAACGCTCCTTCGGCCAATCGCGGTCAGCACCCACCGCGCCGACATGGCAAACACGGGCAGCAGCGCGCGCAGCGGCAACCGACATATTCGCGCCCTTACCGCCAAGCCCCTCAGCGACATGGGTCGCCGCGAGCGTTTCACCAGCGGTTGGAAGGTGTGGGACCTGATAGAACAGATCCACATTGATCGACCCAAGATTATAAATCGTCATTTGACATTGCAGGCCGCGATCACAGCCATGTTCATAATGTCATTCACTGTCGAAACGGTTGAGCAAATCTGGATCGGCTTATCGACACCTGTCAGAATCGGGCCAATGACCGTCGCGCCCGCCATCTCTTGCATCAACTTGACCGAGATCGACGCAGAATGACGCGCCGGCACCACAAGCACGTTGGCCGGGCCCGTTAAGCGCGAAAACGGATAGGCTTCACGTGCCTGCGCATTCAGCGCAACATCAACTGTCATCTCGCCTTCATACTCAAAATCAACGCCACGCGCGTCGAGCACCTTGGGCGCCATATGCATCTTTTCAGCGCGTTCAGACACCGGATAACCGAAGGTCGAGAAGCTGACGAAAGCCACGCGCGGCTCAAGCCCAAAGGTTCGAGCGACCTCTGCGCCGCGTTCAGCAATATCGGCCAGATTGGTTTCGTCCGGCCATTCGTGCACAAGCGTGTCCGTGATCAGAACAATACGCCCTCGATGCAGGATTGCGGTCACACCCACGGCATTATCCTCGGTGCTGACATCAAAGACATGGTTCATCAGCCCAAGCACATGCGCTGACTTGCGCGTCGCCCCTGTCACTAGACCATCCGCATGGCCATGGGCCAGCATCAGCGCCGAAAAGACGTGTCGATCGCGTGCGGCAAGACGGTGAATGTCTGTGCGGTCAAAGCCCTTTCGATTCAATCGCTGGTAAAGAAAGTCTTTGTAGGTATCGAGATGCTTTGTGTTTGCAGCGTTAACCACGGTAAGTTCCCGAACGGCATCCCCCAGCCCAGCCGTATCAAGGCGCGCTTTGACGTCGTCTTCGCGTCCAACGACCAGCGCCTTACCCATCCCGGAGCGTTGATAGCTGACCGCTGCGCGCAGCACGCGGTCGTCATCACCCTCGGCAAAAACCATGGTCGCTTGTGCCGCACGCGCTCTTGCATTCAGGCCGCGCAGGATTGAGGCCGTTGGGTCCATCCGCGATTTTAGCGTCAGTTCGTAATTCTCAATGTCGACGATTGGGCGACGTGCTGCTCCGGTCTCCATGCCCGCTTTGGCGACGGCGGGGGGGATTGTATAGATCAGGCGCGGATCAAACGGTGTGGGGATGATGTAGTCCCGTCCGAAAGTCAGTTTTCGACCGTAAGCCATTGCGACTTCGTCGGGAACATCCTCGCGGGCAAGCTCTGCCAATGCCTGCGCACAGGCAATCTTCATCTCGTCATTGATCGCGCGCGCATGAATGTCGAGCGCGCCACGAAAGAGGTAGGGAAACCCCAGTACGTTATTGACTTGGTTGGGATAATCAGATCGGCCAGTCGCCACGATCGCATCAACGCGAACCTCATGAGCTTCTTCGGGCGTGATCTCTGGATCCGGGTTTGCCATCGCAAAAATTACTGGGTTATCGGCCATGCTCGCGACCATCTCTTTGGTCACGGCCCCCTTGGCCGAGACACCCAGAAAGACATCGGCATCCTTCATTGCCTCTTCCAAAGACCGCGCATCGGTGCGCGCGGCATGACCAGATTTCCACTGGTTCATTCCCTCAGTGCGGCCTTGGTAAATGACACCCTTGGTATCGCAAGCGATACAATTGTCATGCTTGGCACCCATAGATTTGAGCAACTCAATACACGCGATGCCCGCGGCGCCCGCGCCATTCAGAACAATCTTGCAGTCTTCGATCTTCTTGCCCGTCAGATGCAGCGCGTTGATCAAGCCAGCGGCACAAATCACGGCTGTCCCATGCTGATCATCATGGAAGACGGGGATGTCCATTTCTTCCTTGAGACGCTGTTCAATGATGAAACATTCAGGCGCTTTGATGTCCTCAAGGTTAATGCCCCCGAAAGTCGGACCCATCAGCTTGACAGCCTGAATGAATGCGTCGGGGTCTTCGGTGTCCAGTTCAATATCAATCGAGTTCACGTCCGCGAACCGTTTGAACAACACCGACTTGCCTTCCATCACGGGCTTTGAGGCCAGAGCCCCCAGATTACCCAGTCCGAGCACTGCCGTTCCGTTGGAAATCACAGCAACAAGGTTGCCTTTGTTGGTGTAATCGTAAGCCGTTTCCGGAGTGGCGGCGATCTCTTCACAAGGAACCGCAACACCCGGGGAATATGCCAAAGACAGGTCACGCTGCGATGTCATCGGGACGGTCGCGGTGATCTCAAATTTGCCCGGCGTTGGCTCTAAATGAAAGGCCAGCGCATCCTCGCGGGTGTACTTTGTGTTCGACATAAGCGGGCGGTCCTCTTGTGCAAAAGTGACCGGCACTATTCCTCATTTGATACACAAACGGAACCGGCGATTTGACGTGGCGCGGGCCTTCCATCCATCGGCGGGCTTGGATAGTCTGGCGCAACAGATGGCCAAGGGGAGCTCTCGGGTGAATGCTGCGATTACGCCGATGATGGCGCAATTTCTTGAAATCAAGGCAGAGTACCCCGATGCGCTGCTCTTCTATCGGATGGGCGATTTCTACGAACTGTTCTTTGACGATGCGGTTGCAGCCGCAGAAGCGCTCGACATCGCGTTAACCAAGCGTGGCAAGCACCTTGGGGACGATATTCCGATGTGCGGTGTCCCTGTTCATGCAGCGGAAAGCTATCTTCTGACACTCATTCGCAAGCAGTTTCGCGTCGCCGTCTGCGAGCAGCTTGAAAGCCCCGCAGAGGCGAAAAGGCGTGGATCGAAATCTGTCGTCAAGCGCGGTGTTGTCCGGCTGGTTACACCCGGCACTTTGACCGAAGAAAGCCTGCTGGAAGCGCGGCGGCATAACTTCCTCGCCAGCTTTGCCGAAGCGCGCGAGAAAGGGGCCGTTGCATGGGTCGATATCTCGACCGGGGCACTGCATGTCATCCCATGTCCCCGTCCAAAGCTCGGGTTTGAATTGGCACGTATCGCACCACGCGAAGTCCTGATCTCTGAGGTTCATGAGACGGGTTTGGCTGAAATAGTGTCTGAATCCGGCGCACATATGACCGGACTGGCGCGCGGATCATTTGATAGCACATCGGCCGAAGATCGGCTCGCGAAGGTCTTTGGTGTGTCCAGCCTTGACGGCTTTGGTCAGTTTGAAAGGGCAGAACTTGCAGCACTTTCTGCCTTGGTCGATTACCTTGATGTTACGCAGAAAGGAAACATTCCACTGCTGCGCGCGCCGGTTAAGGAAGCGCTTGGCGGAACGATGCAGATTGATCCTGCGACGCGGCGAAACCTTGAACTGACATCAAGCCTATCAGGGGGCCGTGATGGTTCTTTAATCGCTGCGATTGACCGAACCGTGACAGCGGCGGGCGGGCGCCTTTTGGATCAACGGCTGTCAGCGCCGTCCTGTGATCTTGCGGTCATCGCTGATCGCCATGAAGCCGTCGCGTTTATGTGTGCCGATGCCCGACTTCGTACATCCACACGCGAGGCGTTGCGGAATGTGCCAGACATGGATCGCGCCCTATCGCGCCTCTCTCTTGATCGTGGCGGTCCGCGCGATCTGACCGCCATGCGCAACGGTTTGGCAACAGCGTCAGAGCTCAAGGCACCATCAGACGCGCCCTCTTCACTTGCGCCGGCCTATGCCGCTCTTCAAGGGCATGACGCTCTAATTGACTTGTTGGACAATGCGCTGGTCGCAGAGCCGCCTTTGCTTGCGCGTGATGGCGGGTTCATTGCGACCAACTATGATGCTGAACTTGATGAAGCGCGAACCCTTCGCGACGAAGGGCGCAGTGTAATTGCTGGGCTTCAAAAGCAATACGCCGAGGCAACCGCGATCACGACTTTGAAGATCAAGCATAACAATGTGCTTGGCTATTTCATCGAAACAACAGCAACATATGCCGAGAGAATGCTGGCTGCGCCGTTAAGCGAGACGTTCATTCATCGCCAAACCACTGCCAATCAGGTTCGTTTTACGACAGTCGAGCTTTCAGAGCTTGAGACGAAGATATTGAATGCCGGTGGGCGCGCACTCGAGATTGAA
>ERZ1740067.473-NODE-473-length-32116-cov-6.565609_pt1 | contig 32116 bp, 32 predicted proteins | sample MGYA00581736_ERZ1740067 | MGnify/ENA primary metagenome ERZ1740067 (study PRJEB43018, sample SAMN04849236) | marine metagenome | isolation source: floating plastic debris | place: Pacific Ocean | collected 2008-08-27 | study: EMG produced TPA metagenomics assembly... | reverse complement strand
GATATCTTGCGTGATTATGATAACGCTTGTGTGAGCCAATCCCACACGCCCCGGATCAGGTACGGGACGGGGTAAAACCCAAAGCCTCAGTAATGCGGCGGCTTCTGATCGGCCAAGGGCACAGACCCACCCTCGCTAAACTCCCGCTCCGCCTCGCGCTCCATCACCATTTGCAGACGCCGCTTGAGCAGAGCAATCTCGGTTTCTTGCCGCGCGACCACGTCTGACAACTCGTCAACGACGCGGGTCAGATGGGCGACAGTTTCTTCCAGCGCGATGGTCATGGGGATGTCCTTTGTGGCGATGATGTCCTCTTTGCACATCACGCGGCGGCACTCAACTTGCCCAGCGCGCGCGGGCGCGGTAAGCGTCGCGCCAAACGCCGACCCCGAGGGACACCGATGGCCAAGCAAAAGAAACAGCCCCGCCCCAAGGCACAAACGCCAAAGGGCTTTCGCGACTATTTTGGCGCAGAGGTGACCGCGCGCACGGCGATGCTTCGCCAGATCGCCGAGGTCTATCATCGCTATGGGTTCGACGCGCTGGAAACCAGTGCTGTCGAAACGGTCGAAGCGCTGGGCAAGTTCCTGCCCGATGTGGACCGCCCCAACGAAGGCGTGTTTGCGTGGCAGGAAGAGGACGACGGCGATTGGCTGGCCCTGCGCTATGACATGACCGCGCCGCTGGCCCGCGTTTTTGCGCAGCACCGCAATGACCTGCCAACGCCCTATCGCCGCTACACGATGGGGCCAGTCTGGCGCAACGAAAAGCCCGGTCCGGGACGGTTCAAGCAGTTTTATCAATGCGATGCGGATACCGTAGGGACAGCCTCAGTTGCGGCTGATGCCGAGTTTTGTGCGATGCTCAGCGACACGTTGGAAGCCGTCGGCATTGAGCGCGGCGACTACATCGTGCGTGTCAACAACCGCAAGGTTCTGAACGGCGTCATGGAAGTTGCAGGCGTCTTTGATCCCGCCGATCCTACGAAGTTCGAGGCCGAACGCGGCATCGTCCTACGCGCCATCGACAAGCTCGACCGCTTGGGTCTGGACGGCGTGCGCGCGCTGTTGGGCACCGGTCGCGAGGATGAAAGCGGCGACTTTACTAAGGGGGCTGGGCTCAGCGATGCGCAAGCCGATATCGTGATCGGCTTCATGCAGGCCAAGCGCGACACTGGTGCGCAAACAGTCGCCCGGCTTAACGAATTGGTGCAAGGCTCTGACATGGGCATCGAAGGCGTCGGCGAACTGGAAGAGATCGCCGCCTTGCTTGACGCCCAAGGCTACGGCCCCGACCGGATCGAGCTTGACCCCTCCGTTGTCCGTGGCCTTGGCTACTATACCGGCCCGGTCTATGAGGCCGAGCTTACCTTTGAAATCCTCGACGAAAAGGGCCGCAAACGCCAGTTCGGCTCGGTTGCAGGCGGCGGGCGCTACGACGATCTGGTCAAGCGCTTCACGGGCCAAACTGTCCCTGCAACCGGCGTCTCCATCGGTGTGGACCGCTTGCTCGCAGCACTCGACGCCAAAGGACGACTTGACAAAGACGCCCAAGGCCCTGTCGTCGTGACCGTCATGGATCGCGACCGGATGGCCGATTATCAAGGGATGGTCGCCGAACTCCGCCAAGCGGGTATCCGGGCCGAGGTCTATCTGGGCAACCCGAAAAACTTCGGAAACCAGTTGAAATACGCGGATCGACGTGTAGCGCCCGTCGCCGTCTTCGAAGGCGCAGACGAGATGGCCAACGTGAAGGTCCAGAGCAAGGACCTGATCCTTGGCGCGCAGATCGCCGAGAACGCGACACTGGAAGAATGGCGCGAACGCCCCTCGCAGTTTGAAGTGCCACGCGATCAGATGGTCGCGAAGATCCGCGAAATTCTGGACGGGCAGGGCTAGGACAATGACCGGCAAAGCGGGAATCCGGGCCGAGGCCGCGCGCTATCTCGACGGCTTTATCGCCGCCGGCGCCGAGGTTGTCGAGGCTGATATCCTCCAGCCCGCCAGCACCCTTCTTGACCTCTACGGCGAAGACATCCGTGCCCGCGCCTACGTCACCCAAGATCCCCTGCGCGGCGAACAGATGCTGCGCCCCGACTTCACCGTTCCCGTCGTGCAGATGCATATGGCGGGTGGCGCCGATCCCGCGCGCTACACCTATATGGGAGAGGTCTTTCGCCGTCAGGAGACCGATACGGGCCGTCCGTCGGAATACATGCAAGTCGGCTATGAGGTCTTTGACCGCGCCGCCCCCGAAGCCGCAGATGCAGAGGTTTTCGCATTGACTGCCATCGCTTTGGCGCCGCTTGATGTGCGCGCTGCGACTGGGGATAGCGGCATTTTGATAGCCGCGATCACTGGCCTCAAGACATCCGAGCGCCGCAAGGCCGCGTTGCTGCGCCATATATGGCGCCCGCGCCGGTTCCGCGCGCTTCTGGACCGGTTCGGCGGCCGTAGTGGGATGCCCGCGACCCGCGCCGCCCTTCTGGAAGCAGCCGACCCGATGGCCAGCGACGTGCCGCTGACGGGCTTGCGGACGCGCGTCCAGATCGCCGACCGGATCAGCGCGCTGCAAGAGGACGCAGCCCTTGCCCCGATCTCGGAAAGCGAAGTGGCCTTGATCGACATGATTTTGGCCCTGCGGGAAACCGCGCCGAATGTGCTGACCGCGTTGCGCGACATCTCGGTCGATCTGCCCGAACTGCGTCCCTCGCTGGAACGGATGGCCAAGCGTCTCGACGCCCTGTCCGCGCGCGGCATTGACGTGGACATTCTTGAGTTTGAGGCCAGCTACGGGCGTACGGCACTGGAATATTATGACGGCTTCGTCTTTGGCTTTTATGCCGAAACCCGCCCCGATCTGCCCCCTGTTGCCACTGGCGGGCGCTACGATGCGCTGACAGAAGTTCTGGGAGCAGGGCGCGAAATTCCTGCGGTGGGCGGTGTCATCCGCCCCGGCATCGCGCTTGAAATCCAAGGCGGTGCCGCATGACGATCAAGCTGGGCGTGCCCTCAAAGGGCCGGTTGATGGAAAAAACGTTCGAGTGGTTTGGCAAGCGCGGTATCGCGCTCAGCCGGACAGGCTCGGACCGGGAATATGCGGGCGCTGTCGACGGTGTGACGGGCGTTGAACTGGTGCTGCTTTCAGCAGGCGAGGTTCCGCGCGAGCTGGCGACGGGGCGCATCCATCTGGGCGTGACCGGCACCGATATGGTGCGCGAAAAGATCGCATCATGGGAAGATCGCGTCGCGGAACTGACCACGATGGGGTTCGGCCATGCGGACTTGATTATTGCCGTGCCGGGCGCTTGGGTCGATGTGGATACGCTGGATGACCTGGATGCGGTCGCGGCTGCGTTTCGCCGGGATCACGGGTTCCGCCTGCGGATCGCAACGAAGTATCACCGGCTGGTGCGCGAATACCTCAAGGGGATCGGCGTGGCCGATTATCAGCTGGTCGACAGTCAGGGCGCGACTGAAGGCACAGTTGCCAATCTAACGGCAGAGGCCGTCGCCGACATCACCTCAACGGGCGAAACCCTGCGGGCAAATCACCTGAAAGTGCTGGGCGACGGTCCGATCCTGCGCTCCCAAGCAACGCTTTTCAAATCGCGGATTGCGGTGTGGTCAGATGTGGACCGCGCGACGCTTACCACCCTCAGCGAGACTTTGGGCCTTTAACCATGTTCCCCGTGGGGAACACGTTATCAAAGGGTTAACGGACGCCGATTTCGGCCAGTGCAGCGCTGAGTTCCACAGGCAGCGATTCTTCCCGCGCGCGGCTGGCACTCAGATCGCTCGGTGCATCCTCATTTGTCAGATACCGCCAGCCTTGAAACGGCCGCCGCATCGCATGTTCCGTGCGATGCACTTCTTTGTTCAGCACGATCCCGCAGCGCCGAATACCGTCCTGCCCGATCACCTCATCGAGCCGCAGGATATGCTGACGACACAGAATCACGCCCTTGAATACCCAATAGATTGACCCGCCATTCAGGATCTCGGCCTCGCGCTTGGGCCACATGCGCGTGACATGGCGCGGCTTGCCGTCAGGGCCCTTTGCCCGCGGCTGTTTTTGCCAATGCAGCAGGTCTTCGACCTTCTCGGCTCCGACACACAGCTTCACAAGATTTATGGACTTATCCACAGATACACCCCCAAGTGTTGCTATAAGGTAGCAGAAATCGGCTTGGGTTCAAGTTGACCAAACCGGTCAGAGACGCTACCTTCGTAAGCCTTCCACGCTGCCTTGAGGATCCCTGACATGAGCCGTTTTACTGCCCCCATTGCCGAGCAAATCTGGGACATGAAATACCGCTTCAAAGAAGCCGACGGCACCCCGATTGATCAAACGGTCGAGGACAGCTGGCGGCGCATTGCGCGGTCGCTCGCCTCGGTCGAAACCGATCCGCAAGTCTGGGAAGACAAGTTCTACGCCGCCCTTGAGGATTTCAAATACCTGCCCGCAGGCCGGATCACCGCAGGGGCAGGGACCGAGCGGTCGGTCACGCTGTTTAACTGCTTCGTGATGGGCACGATCCCCGACAGCATGGGCGGCATTTTCGACATGCTGAAAGAAGCCGCGTTAACCATGCAGCAGGGCGGCGGGATCGGGTATGACTTCTCGACCATCCGGCCCAAAGGGGCAGGGGTGAAGGGCGTCGCCGCTGACGCCTCTGGTCCGCTTAGCTTCATGGATGTCTGGGACGCGATGTGCCGCACGATCATGTCAGCAGGCTCGCGCCGCGGGGCGATGATGGCCACGATGCGCTGCGATCACCCGGATATCGAGGATTTCATCACCGCCAAATCCGACGCCGCCCGACTGCGGATGTTCAACGTGTCGGTGCTGATTACCGACGCTTTCATGGATGCTGTCAAAGCCGATGACAGCTGGGACCTGACGTTTGACGGCACTGTTTACCACACCGTCCAAGCCCGCGATCTGTGGAACAAGATCATGCGATCGACCTATGATTATGCCGAGCCGGGCGTGATTTTCATCGACCGTATCAACGCGATGAACAACCTGAATTATTGCGAGACGATTGCGGCGACGAACCCATGCGGCGAGCAGCCGTTGCCGCCTTACGGTGCGTGTTTGCTAGGCTCCATCAACATGGCCAAGCTGGTCAGCGATCCGTTCGAGGAGGCTGCGCAACTGGATGAGGCCGCGCTGACCGACCTTGTCGCCACCGCTGTGCGCATGATGGACAACGTCGTCGATGCCAGCCGCTTCCCGCTGGACGCGCAGGCGCAGGAAGCACAGGCCAAGCGCCGCATTGGCCTTGGCGTCACGGGGCTGGCGGATGCGCTGCTGATGGTTGGGCTGCGCTACGGATCGGACGAGGCAGCGGCCCAGACCGAAGCATGGATGAAACAGATCGCGCGGGCGTCGTATCTGGCCTCCGTCGATCTGGCGAAGGAAAAAGGTGCCTTCCCGCTGTTTGAGGCAGAGAAATTCCTCGCCTCGGGCGCGATGCAAGAGATGGACGCGGATGTGCGCGACGCCATTGCAGAGCACGGCATCCGCAACGCGCTGCTCACCTCCATCGCGCCGACAGGCACGATCAGCCTTTACGCGGGCAATGTCAGTTCAGGCATCGAGCCGGTGTTCGCCTATGCCTACACCCGCAAGGTCCTGCAAAAAGACGGCACCCGCACGGAGGAAGAAGTCGTCGACTACGCTGTTCAGATGTGGCGTGAGAAGTTCGGCGATACCGAACTGCCCGACTATTTCGTCAACGCCCAAACGCTTGAGCCGTTGGCCCATGTCAAGATGCAAGCCGCTGCCCAGAAATGGATCGACAGTTCCATTTCCAAGACGATCAACTGCCCTGAAGACATCAGCTTTGACGCCTTCAAAGAGGTCTATATGGAGGCGTGGGACACGGGCTGCAAAGGCTGCACGACCTACCGCCCCAACGATGTCACCGGCTCGGTTCTGAGCGTATCTGAGACCTCGGAAGAGACGCCGGAAGTCGATACCGGCGCGGATGTCGTTTATATCGCAGAACCGCTGGACCGCCCGCAAGCCCTTGAAGGCAATACCTATAAGCTGAAATGGCCTGATAGTGAGCATGCGATCTACATCACTATCAATGATGTCACCATCGGCGGGCATCGCCGCCCGTTCGAGGTGTTCATCAACTCCAAAAACATGGAGCATTTCGCGTGGACCGTCGCGTTGACACGCATGATTTCAGCCGTGTTCCGGCGCGGGGGCGATGTGTCTTTCGTGGTGGAAGAACTCAAAGCTGTGTTCGACCCGCGTGGCGGCGCCTGGATGCAGGGCAAATACATCCCGTCGATCCTTGCGGCCATCGGTGGCGTGATCGAGCGCCATATGATCGAAATTGGCTTCATCGCAGGCGAGGGGATGGGCCTGAAATCAGACCCGCAGGCCGCCGTCGTCAACCTGACCGAGGGGCGCGGCAAGGCCTGCCCGTCCTGCGGTCAATACGACATGCGCATGGTCGAAGGCTGCATGACCTGCGGGTCGTGCGGCTATTCCAAATGCGGTTGATACGCCCGTTGATTCAACGAAAAACCGCCGCTGTGGCCAATTCGCACTAGCGCCCCGATTTTCCCGCAGGTAGAAGACATCTGCCGGGGGGCAAACGGATGGGTTTTATGATGCGGCGCATGCTCCTGGGTGGTCTCGCCTCTTTGATGGCATTTTCAACTCCGGTTTTTGCCGAGGGTTTCTTCGATCAGCGCGAAACACTTGGGTTCGGCCGCCTTTTCACCAACGACTATTTCGGCGATGGCCAAGACCGCTGGCGCACCGGGTCTTACGTGATCTCGTTGATGCGCGGCCCCGAATGGGAGGGCCAGTTGCCAGCAGGGTTCGGCGATCTGATCGAATACCGTCTCCGGACAGAAATTATTGCGCCCGACAAACTGAACCGCACGGTCGAGGATGATCGCCGCTATGCCGGGGCTGCTTCCATCGGGATGCATACGCATTTCATGCGCAACACAACCGAGTTTTCAATGGGCGCGGATGTCGTCTTTGTCGGTGAACAAACGGGTCTGGGCGAGTTTCAGAAGGACTTTCACGAGCGTGTCGATGCCGCCGAAGTTGAAATCCTCGACGATCAACTGGGCAATGACACCTACCTGACCGGTCTAATCGAAATTGGTCAGCCTTACCGCCTTCAGGAAAACCTAACCGTGCGCCCGTTTATCGAAGCACAGGCCGGGGTTGAAACCTTTGTCCGCGTGGGTGGTGATCTGCACTGGGGACTGATCGGTCAAAATGATTTGTGGGCCCGCGATGTGACAACTGGTCAGCGCTACCGCGCGACCGTGTTTGACGAAGGATTTGGCGTGGCTTTCACCTTGGGTGGTGATGTGGCTTACGTCGCCGACAGTGCGTATCTGCCCGACGATGGCAGTGTTGAGCTGAAAGACAGCCGTCACCGGTTGCGTGCTGGTATGACGGTGCAAGGGCTTGGTCCGTCAGTGTTTTACGGCGTGACGTATTTGGGCGAAGAGTTCGAAGAGCAGGACGAAGGTCAGGTTTTGGGCTCAATCCGCGTTAACTTCGAGTTCTAAGCGTCTGACTCTGAAAGATTTCTCTTCCCAGGCGATTCGCTTTTTGTTAACGTGATTTTATAAAAAGAAACAAAAGGCAGGTTATCAGGCAATGGAGACGGGCTTTCGTGGCACGTTTGTCATCTCCTGGTCGCAAACAGAAACAGACGGTCTCAAAGCTGCACCAATAGACACCCTTGCAGTGGGTGCGACGTGGCAATGGACCGGTGAGCCGGTACGGGTCGATGGCCCATCCGAGCTTATGCTTCTGGAGAGGGGCAAGGACGAGGCAAACCTTCGCAGGCGGGCCGCACGATCGGTGCGACGTCTGGTGGGCGCAGCAATGACGGGGGCGTCATTGGACCAGGTCGACGTCGACGAACCGCTGATGGACAGCGGATTTGTCGTCACCGACGGGCGTCAGACATATACCGTGACGGTGATCGAGGTCGACGGGGCGAAACCGCTCTTGATGTTCCTGGATCATATTCCACCGAAAGGGCGTGACCTTTGGGTGGTCCACCGCAGCATTGACGAGACGCAGCGCTCGCGCAGCGCCGAACTGGCGGGCGGTGTGATTTGTTTCACGCCCGGAACCAGAATTGCGACAGCAAATGGTCCGAAACTGGTCGAGGATTTGCGCGTCGAGGATGAAATCCTCACCAAAGACGACGGCCCGCAGAAAATTCTGTGGAAAGGGTCGCGCCGCATGACCGGTGCGCGCCTGTTCGCGATGCCCGAGTTTCGCCCGATCCGCTTGCGTCGTGGAGCGTTGGACGGCGATGTGCCCGATAGCGAATTGCTGGTCTCACCCGAACACCGGATGCTGTTGAAAGGCGACGCGGCACGCGCACTTTTCAACACACCCGAGGTGTTGGTCGCCGCAAAAGAGCTGGTCAATGGCCATTCCATCACACGCGACCGCACCGTCCGCGAGGTGACATACGTGCATCTGTTGCTGAACCGGCATCAGATCGTTTGGGCGAACGGCATCGAAACCGAGAGCTTTCACCCCGCGAACACCTCGCTCAGCCTAGTTCCGGATGATCAACGCGAGGCGCTGTTTGAATGTCTGCCCGATCTTGAACATGACGCGCATCTTTATGGCTCTTATGCCCGGCGCAACCTGTCCAAGGCCGAGACCGCGGTTTTGCTTCAGGACGCTGTCGCCTAAAGCCCTGTCGCGGGCCATTGACAGCCTCAACCCGCCCTGTATAAGCGCGGCTTCATTTGGTGTTGGTGGCCCCCGCAAGGGGATGCCTGTCGGCCAAGCCCATATGGGGCGACGCAAAGGACAGCACCTTTCATAACCTGAAAGGATCCAGATCGTGACCAAACGCACGTCTGCCAAGTACAAACTCGACCGCCGGATGGGTGAAAACATCTGGGGTCGTCCGAAATCCCCGGTTAATCGTCGTGAATATGGCCCCGGCCAGCACGGTCAGCGCCGCAAGGGCAAGTTGTCCGACTTCGGTCTGCAGCTGCGCGCCAAGCAGAAGCTGAAAGGCTATTATGGCGATTTGACCGAAAAGCAATTCCGCCGCATCTTTGCCGACGCCGAGCGTATCAAGGGCGATACTGGTGAAAACCTGATCGGCCTGCTGGAAAGCCGTCTGGACGCTGTTGTTTACCGCGCCAAGTTCGTGCCGACCGTGTTTGCCGCGCGTCAGTTCGTGAACCACGGCCATGTCCGTGTGAACGGCAAGAAGGTCAACATCCCGTCCTACCGTGTCAAAGAAGGCGACGTGGTCGAGGTGCGGGATCGCTCCAAACAGCTGGCGATTGTTCTGGAAGCCACCCAGCTGCCCGAGCGTGATGTGCCTGATTATATGGACGTCGATCATTCCAAGTTGACCGCAACCTTCACCCGGAAGCCCGGCCTGTCTGACGTGCCCTATCCGGTGATGATGGAACCGAACCTCGTCATCGAATTCTACGCTCAGAACTAATCTGAGCCTCAGATTTCCGAAAGGCCGCGAGGGGAAACCTTCGCGGCCTTTTTTGTTGCTTTCCTCGGGCGGACCCCCCCGCTACAACATTCCAAACTGGAGACGGATATGACCCGCATCACACCGCAACCCGGCATCATGGACATCGCGCTCTATCAGGGCGGGGCGAGCCATGTGGAGGGCGTTTCGGACGTGATCAAACTGTCGTCCAACGAAAACCCGTTTGGGCCGTCCCCAAAAGCGATTGCGGCGTGTCAGGCCTCTGCCGCGGGTCTGCACCGCTATCCTTCCACCGATCACAGCGCGTTGCGTCGGGCCATTGCCGAGGTCTACAACATTGATATGGAACGCATTATCTGCGGTGTCGGCTCGGACGAGAGTATCCACTTCCTCTGCCAGGCCTCTGTCGGGCAGGGCGATGAAGTGATCCACACCGAACATGGTTTTGCGATGTATCGCATCTCGACCCTCGCTGCGGGCGGCACGCCTGTCGAGGTTGCCGAGGACACGCGCCGCGTGGATGTGGACGCCATTCTAGCCGCTTGCACCGAGCGCACGAAGCTGGTCTTCATCGCCAACCCAAACAATCCCACCGCGACAATGGTCGGGCTTGAAGAGATCACTCGGCTGGCCAGCGGTTTGCCACCGCAGGCGATCCTTGTCCTAGACGGGGCCTATGCCGAATACGTCCCCGATTATGACGGCGGTGCCGCCTTGATCAAGGCGCGTGACAACGTGGTGATGACCCGCACATTCTCGAAGATGCACGGGCTGGGCGGCCTGCGCGTCGGCTGGGGCTACGCGCCCAAGGCGATCATCGATGTGCTCAACCGCATCCGCGGGCCGTTCAACCTGTCGACCACCGCCTTGGAAACGGCTGAGGCCGCCGTGCGCGACACCGATTACGCCGCGATGTGTCTGGCCGAGAACGCCACATGGCGCGAATGGCTGGCGACTGAATTGGACAAGCTCGGCATCCCGTCCGACAAATCCGAGGCAAATTTTATCCTTGCCCGCTTCGCCTCCAAAGCCCAAGCCAACGCCAGCGACGATCACCTGAAATCCCAAGGCATCCTTGTGCGCCGGGTTGCGGGCTACAAACTGCCCACCTGCCTGCGCATCACCGTCGGCGATGGCCCGTCCTGTCAACGCGTCGTCGCCGCAATCAAAGCCTTCCGTCAGGACGCCGCATGAGCGCGCCGATCTATGACCGCGTGGCGCTGATCGGGCTGGGCCTGATCGCGTCGTCTATGTTTTGGGCGATGAAACGTGGTGGCCTTGCGGGCGCTGTGACGGGCTATGCGCGCTCTGCCGAAACACGGCAAACTGCCCGGGACATCGGCTTGTGCGATGAAATCCACGACACCGCCGCCGCCGCGGTCAAAGATGCCGATCTGATCGTGCTTTGCGTGCCCGTGGGCGTCATGGGGCAGGTGGCAGCCGATATTGCGCCCGCGCTGAAACCCGGCGCCACGATCACCGATGTTGGCTCTGTCAAACGCGAGGTGATCGACGTCGTTACCCCGCATCTGCCTGATGACGTGCACTTTATTGGCGGCCACCCCGTGGCCGGAACAGAGCATTCCGGCCCCCGTTCCGGCTTTGCCGAACTGTTCGACAACCGCTTCACCCTTCTCGTTCCGGTCGACGGCGGCGATCCCAACGCCATCGCCACCCTCCGCGCGCTTTGGGAAGGCATGGGCGCATTGGTCGAGGAAATGGATCCCGATCACCACGATCTTGTCCTCGCGGTCACCAGCCACGCCCCGCACCTCATTGCTTACACGATGGTCGGCGTCGCCGACGATCTGCGCCGCGTGACGGATAGTGAGGTCATCAAATACTCCGCCGCCGGTTTTCGTGACTTCACTCGGATTGCCGCCAGTGACCCGACCATGTGGCGCGATGTATTTCTGAACAACAAGGACGCTACGCTGGAAATTCTGGGTCGCTTCACCGAAGAGCTTTTTGCCCTGCAACGCGCCATCCGCACTGGCGATGGCGATCACCTTTATGACTATTTCACCCGGACCCGTGCCATTCGGCGCGGGATCATCGAGGCTGGTCAGGACACCGACGCCCCTGATTTCGGCCGCTCGAAGGTGAAGACATAATGCGTTGGGCCTGGATCGTAGCGTTCGCCGCCGGCACAGCCGCCGCAGCACCCGATGCCTCGATCCGACCAGAATTGCGCCCAATCTCGGCAGACGCCGCGAAGATGAACACGATGATTGCAGGCGTTGTGCTGGCGCGAGGGGGCGCAGGGCCGATCATCTCGATCCGGCCCGACAACCGCCCCGCGAACCTGCATAATGCGATGTCGCGCCGTGTACCCAACGCGGGCGGTGGCATTTGCAACGACCCGTCGATCCAAGGCGAACGCATCTCGCCCATTCCGGGCCGTATTCCGGGGTGCGGCGTGCCCGAAGCCGTCCGTGTGCGCGCTGTCTCGGGCGTACCACTCAGCCAATCGGCGACGGTTGATTGCCCCACGGCCATCGCCCTGCGCCAATGGGTCGACACCGGCGTGCGGCCTGCGGTTGGCAATCAAGGCGGCGGGATCAAGTCACTGCAAGTCGCCGCCCACTACATCTGTCGGACCAGAAACCACCAGCCCGGCGCACGCATCAGCGAGCATGGCAAAGGCCGCGCGATTGATATCTCGGCGATCAATTTGCAAGATGGCAGCCAAATCTCTGTCCTGCGCGACTGGGGCCGGGGCCGCAAAGGTGCTGCGCTAAAAGCGATGGAACGCGCCGCTTGCGGGCCGTTCGGCACCGTGCTTGGCCCCAATGCGGACCGCTTTCACCGCGACCATTTCCACTTTGACACTGCGCGCTACCGCAGCGGGCCATACTGCCGTTAACGCAAGCGCAATACAGGCGCTGGCCCAACGGGGATCGGGCCCACGCTCATCAACCCGCCGCGGAAACTGAGCGTCGTATTCAGGGACGTGCTGCTGCCAGAAAACCCTGCCAACAACTCCAAACCACGCTCAATGGTCGGCGCGATTTCCTCCGGGATCACGCCACCCGCGACAGCCATTCTCAGCATCTCGCGCCATTCGGTCGCCTTGATGTCGACGCTGCCCTCGGGCCGTCCATCCGCATCCACGGTCACTGCTCCCGTCGCGCTCAACTCCAACGGTCCCCATTGCGCCTTTGCCAGCCGCAGGTTCAGAGCCGTCGGTTGCGGTCGCCGATCCTCAATCGCGGCGCGGTCCCAGGGGGCATCAAAGTCTGCGGTCAGGTCCAGCTGTAACGTCTCCAAAGCGTCAGGTAGAATGTCAGAATCGTCAATAATATCAACGGCCTCAGAAGCCGGAGTGACCCCCGTCGCGGCAAAGCTGATCACATGCGCGGTCTGCGATCCGTCTTCCAGCCGCGTGCTGAACACCCCGCTCTCCACCCGGCTTTCCCACCCATCCGAGGATTGCAGCACAAGCCCGTTCAACGTCGCATCCATCGCTTCCAAAGCGAGCGAGGTGTCGGGCCGGAACCTGACACCCGCTTCCATCACCTCAGACAGGATCTTCACGCGTTCTTGCGGTGACGCGATGGTCTGTTCTGCGGGCCAGATCACGTCAATCTCGGTCGGGCTGGCGCTGGCGGATGCGATCCGGAAAAGCGGCGCTTGCCACGCCACGCCCGTCTCTGGATCAGCCAGTTCCAACGCGGTCACGTCCGTGTCGAACCGGCTTGGAAAGCCACCCGTGGCCAGTGTTTCATATTCGGCGACCCAGCCCTCGGCCCGGCGGTCTTCAAACCACTGTTCCAAGCCCGCTTGATAAGCCGACTTGCCCGCGTACCAATAGCCGCTCCAGCCTGCGACGGCCAAAAACACAACGATCCCCAAGATGCGCATGGAGGCTCCTTTCACATCAACTCGCCCTCGTTTATAGGGCAGATAACAGGAGGACCAGCAAGATGACGCTATGGGTGTTCGGCTACGGGTCGCTGATCTGGAACCCCGGTTTTGAGGTGGGTGAGCAGGTGCTTGCCACGCTGACCGGCTATCACCGCAGCTTTTGCATGTGGTCCGTGCACCACCGTGGCACTCATGCCGATCCCGGTCTGGTGCTGGCGCTTGATAAGGCCGATACGGCGACGTGCGAAGGTGTCGCTTTTCGCGCGGCGGATGGCCATGAAGACGCAACCTTGCAGACCTTGCGCGAGCGTGAACTGATCTCGTCGGCCTATCTTGAAGAGTGGCTGCCCTTGCGTTTGGCAGATGGTCGCACGGTGAACGCCGTGTCCTACGTCATCGACCCTGCACATGAGCAATATACCGGCCACTTGCCGCTCTCCAAACAGGCAGAGATTATCGCTCGCGCGGTTGGGGGGCGTGGCCCGAACACCGAATACCTGCACAATACCGCTGATCATCTGGCCCAGTTGGGCATCCACGACCCCGATATTGACTGGCTGTCAAAACACCTGAACGGCCGCGCGGATTAGGCTTGGTTAATTGCCGATCGTGCCGTAGATTCCCCATAACAAAACAAGGTGTCAGGAGCGGACCACATGGCCCTAACCGACCTCGAGGCCGAGCCGTATTTTTCCCAACCCGTCAGGCAGATTGTCCTGATGTTGACCGCCCTTGGGCTGGTCGGCGCGGGCGTTTACCTTGCCTTGCCGCGCATCGGCCCGGTTTTCTACGCGAACCCATATCTGAACGGGTTTATCGTGGTGGTCTTTCTGCTTGGTGTGTTGGCCTGTTTTTGGCAGGTGCTGCAACTGATCTCATCGGTGCGCTGGATCGAAGGGTTCGCATCGCAACGTCTGGGCTCTGACATCCCGCAACCGCCTGCGCTTTTGGCGACACTTGCCGCGATGTTGCGGACCAAGGGAGCGCGCAGCCAGTTGAACGCGACCTCCACGCGGTCGATCCTCGAATCCGTTGCGACCCGCATCGACGAAGCGCGCGAAATCACGCGCTATATCGTCAACCTTTTGATTTTCCTTGGACTTTTGGGGACCTTCTACGGCCTCGCTACAACTGTCCCCGCGATGGTCGATACGATCCGCTCGCTCAACCCGGAAGAAGGCGAAGGCGGGGTCGAAATCTTTGGCCGTTTGATGGGCGGGCTTGAGGCGCAGCTTGCGGGCATGGGCGTCGCTTTCGCGTCCTCGCTTCTGGGCCTCGCCGGATCGCTGATCGTCGGCCTGCTAGAACTGTTCGCAGGTCACGGTCAGAACCGCTTTTACCGCGAGTTGGAGGATTGGTTGTCCACCATCACCCGTGTGGGCTTCGCCGCCGCCGAGGGTGAAAGCGGGTCCGAGCAGAACTTCATGGCCGGGGTCCTTGACCACATGTCCGAACAGATGGACGGCCTGCGCACTGTCTTTTTGCAAAGCGATGCCAGCCGTGCCGCGGTTGACGAAAAACTAACCCGCATGACGGAAGCAATGGCGTTGCTCAGCCAACAGCTTGCGGGCCAAGACAGCCCCAATGTCATGCTGGGCCGCGTCGCCGAGGGGCAGGAGCGTTTAATCGAACGGATGGATGGCGACGGTCTGGATGCCGAAAGCCGGATGCGGCTGCGCTCGATCGACGTGCAATTGCTCAAGATTTCCGAAGAACTGGCTGCGGGGCGGCAGGATGTGATCAGCGAATTGCGCGCTGATCTCAGCTCTCTCACCCGGGCTGTGGCCGCTGGCCCGCCGAAAGACGGGGCCTAGATCATGGCCCTGTCGCGCAGAACTGGCGCGCGGTTTCAGGCCTCAATCTGGCCCGGTTTTGTCGATGCGATGACGGCCCTTTTGCTGGTGCTGATGTTCGTTTTGACCATCTTCATGGTCGTGCAATTTATCCTGCGCGAAACGATCACCGGGCAGGAAAGCGAATTGGACGCCCTGTCGGTCGAACTGGCGTCGCTCGCGGATCAGCTTGGGCTAGAGCGTGACCGTACCACCGACTTGCAATCTCGGTTGGGCGCGCTGTCCGCCACTTTGGCCGACACGCAGGCCCAATCAGACGCACGCGCTGCGACAATCGCTGCATTGCAAGGCACGCTGGCCGATCGTGACTCTGCTTTGGCCGATGCCGAAGGCCAGATCACCGCCTTTGAAGCGCAAGTGGCTGGATTGCTCGCGGATCGCGATCGGGCGCGGGGGCAGGTTGCGGAATTGGAAGGCACGCGTGACCGGCTTTTGTCAGAGCAAGAGGCGCTGAACCTCGCCATTGCGACTGCGCGGTCCGAGATTGACGCCCAGACCGAAACCGCCCGCTTGGCCGCTGCACAACGCGAGGCGTTGGAGGCGCTTATCACCGATCTTCGCGCTGAAAACGCCGCCACCGCCGACGCGCTGAGTGCTGAGGAAACAGCACGTTTGATCGAAGCCGAAGCTGCCGCCGCCTTGCGCGCCCGCCTTGAGAATGCGCAGACTGAATTGACAGCGATGACGCTGGCATTGGAAGAACAACGCCGCGAAGCCGAGGAAACATTGACCCTTCTCGCGGCCGCCCGCGCCGCGCGCGACGAGCTTGCCGCGACCTCTGACAACCAACTGACTGAGGTTGAACGTCAGGCCGCGTTGCTTGCCGTGGCCGAGGCAGAATTGGCCGACACCCAGGCGCAATCGCTTGAAGATCAGCGGCGCTTGGCGCTGTTGAATGAACAGGTCGCCGCCTTGCGCGGCCAGCTTGGCTCGTTGCAAGGCATCCTTGATGAAGCGCGCGCCCGCGATGATGCAGCGCAAGTTCAACTTGATGCGCTTGGCACCCAGTTGAACACCGCATTGGCCCAAGTGGCGGCCGAAGAACGCCGCCGCCGCGAATTGGAAGAGGCGGAACGCCTGCGTCTTGAAGCCGAAAACGAGAATTTGGAACGCTACCAGTCCGAATTCTTTGGGCAACTCCGGGATCTGTTGGGCACTCAGGAAGGCGTCCGGATCGAAGGGGATCGCTTCGTGTTCTCGTCCGAAGTGTTGTTCGCACCGGGGCGGGCCACGCTTTCGGTCGAAGGGCGGGGCGAGATTGCGAAGGTCGCAGCAATCCTTAGCGATGTGGCGCAGGATATCCCCGACGCCCTCGACTGGGTGATCCGTGTGGATGGCCACACCGATGATGTCCCCCTTTCGGGCTTTGGCGCATTCGAGGACAATTGGGAACTTAGCCAGGCGCGCGCCTTGTCCGTCGTGCGCTACATGATTGGGTCTCTTGGACTTCCGCCAGACCGGCTGGCGGCGAACGGGTTCGGGCAGTACCAACCCGTCAACACTGCTGATACACCCGCAGCCCGCGCGCAAAACCGGCGGATTGAGCTGAAACTGACCGAGAAGTAATTACTCCACCGTCGCGCTGATCTTCATGGTGTCAATCGCGGCCCCGTTGCGCATCAGCCAAAGTATGGCGGTGTAGTCGCCCTGTGGCCACCCGCCATCAGGCCGCCGCTTTCCCGCAAATTGAAAGGCTTGCGCCCGGTTGCGTGTTTGCGGCGCGCTGTGTTGGACGATTTCGCCTTGAGGTCCGTCCAGTCGAAGCGCCATGTGATCGCCGTCCCGCACGCCGAACACATGCATCCAAATCAGTATTTGTGCCGCGTCAGTCGCGATAATCTGCTCGGACGGGAGCCCTTGTTTCACGGTGTCGTAGTCGGGCGTATCGGTTGTGAACCCTGCCTGGATCAACCCGCCGGGGGCATAGTTGGGCGGATCGAGCCAAAGCGTTGCGTCGGTTTGTCTGCATGCTGTCCGGCCTTCGGTCGCGAACGGATCTACCACCTGATCGTTTTTGCGCACGGTCATATGCAGATGTGGAAACTGCGTGCGGCCCGATAGGCCGACCTCGCCCAGCACCGCGCCTGTCTCGACACGTTGGCCCTTGTCGACAATGATCGAGCCCTGTTTGAGGTGGCAATATTGTGTGCGCCAGCCGCTTCCGTGGTCGATCACCAGACCGTTGCCGCAATCGCGCCCTTCGATTTGCGCGGCCGCCTCTGGGGTATATAGCTGGTCCGGCATGCCGTCCCGCGTGGCAACAACGCGCCCGCCCGCTGCCGCAAGGACATCGACACCGGCCGTCATTGCAGCCAGATTTTGCAGTGCGAAATCCGTGCCTTTATGGGTGTCATAAGTCAGCGGTCCGCAGGTGAAATCTGAGGCGGAGGCGTTCGGGTCATGGTCCACGAATTGCTGGATGTAACAACTCTTACCCAAGGTGCAGTCGATGGGCAGCTGCAAAGAAAAATCGCTCGCAACCGCGTGGGCTGCGAGCGATATCAGCGCAACCGCGCGTTTGATCATTCCGCCGTGAGAAGCGGTGGCTTGTCACCAGAGATGCGTGCCTTTTCAGGCGCCTCAAGGCGCAGGTCGATCTTGCCGTCCTTGACACCGACCTTGACGATGCCGCCCTTGGCAAGCTTGCCAAACAGCAGCTCTTCGGCGAGCGGCTTTTTGATATGCTCTTGAATGACGCGACCCAGTGGGCGGGCGCCCATCTTATCGTCATAGCCCTTGTCGGCCAGCCATTCGGTGGCGGCTTTTGTCAGCTCAAACGTCACGTTGCGGTCCATCAATTGCGCTTCCAGTTGCAACACAAACTTCTCGACTACTTGCAGGATCACCTCTTTCGGCAGCGCCCCGAAGGAAATCACCGCATCCAGACGGTTGCGGAATTCCGGCGTGAATGTCCGCTCGATGGCAGCTGTATCCTCGCCCTCGCGGCGATCGCGGCCAAAGCCAATCGCAGCTTTCGCCTGCTCCGAGGCGCCGGCATTCGACGTCATAATCAGGATCACGTTGCGGAAATCCACTGTGCGCCCGTTATGATCCGTCAGTGTGCCGTGGTCCATGACCTGAAGCAGGATGTTGTAGACATCCGGATGCGCCTTTTCCATCTCGTCGAGGAGCAGCACACAATGCGGATGTTGGTCTACACCGTCCGTGAGCATGCCACCCTGATCAAAACCGACATAACCCGGAGGGGCACCGATCAGACGGGAAACCGCGTGTTTCTCCATGTATTCGGACATATCGAACCGCAGCAGTTCCACCCCCAGCGTGTCGGCCAGTTGCTTGGCGACTTCGGTTTTACCAACACCGGTTGGGCCGGCAAACAGGTAGTTGCCGATGGGCTTTTCAGGCTCACGCAGACCGGCACGGGCCAGTTTGATTGCCGATGACAGCGCATCGATGGCGGCGTCCTGACCGAACACCACCCGTTTGAGGCTCGCCTCGAGATCCTTGAGAACCTCCGCGTCGTCCTTGCTGACGTTTTTCGGCGGAATACGGGCGATCTTGGCGACGACCGCTTCGATCTCTTTGGCGCCTATGGTTTTCCGGCGCTTCGATTCCGCGACCAGATGCTGCGCTGCGCCCGCCTCGTCAATCACGTCGATGGCTTTGTCGGGCAGCTTACGGTCGTTGATATAGCGTGCGGACAGTTCCACCGCCGTCTTAATCGCGTCGGAGGTGTATTTGATCGCGTGGTGATCCTCGAAATAGGGTTTCAGACCCTTCAGGATCTTCACGGTATCTTCCACAGATGGCTCAGACACATCGATCTTCTGGAACCGCCGGCTGAGCGCGCGGTCCTTCTCGAAATGCTGACGGAACTCCTTGTAGGTAGTCGAGCCCATGCAGCGCAACTTGCCACCCTGCAACGCGGGCTTGAGCAGGTTTGACGCGTCCATCGCGCCGCCGGATGTGGCACCTGCGCCGATCACAGTGTGAATCTCGTCGATGAACAGCACTGCATCGGGGTGATCTTCCAATTCGGTGACGACGGCTTTCAAGCGTTCCTCGAAATCACCGCGGTAGCGCGTGCCGGCCAGCAACGCACCCATATCCAGCGAATAAATCGTGGCAGAGGCCAGCACCGAAGGCGTCTCCCCTTGCACAATTTTGCGCGCTAGACCTTCGGCAATCGCTGTTTTACCGACGCCGGGGTCGCCCACCAGAAGCGGGTTGTTCTTGCGGCGGCGGCACAGCACCTGAATACAGCGTTCAACCTCGCTGTCGCGGCCGATTAACGGGTCCACATCGCCTTTGCGGGACTTGTCGTTCAGATCGACGCAGTATTTGGCCAGCGCAGATTCTTTTTGCTCGCCTTCGGTCACGCCAGACACGGTCTCTTCCTCAAGCTCGGATGCACCCGAAACCGGGCGCGCCTCGCCAAAAGAGGGGTCTTTAGCCACACCGTGAGCAATAAAGTTCACAGCGTCATAACGCGTCATGTCTTGCTCTTGCAGGAAGTAGGCCGCGTTCGACTCGCGCTCCGCAAAGATCGCAACAAGCACGTTGGCGCCTGTCACTTCGGTCCGGCCAGAGCTTTGAACGTGGATCGCGGCGCGCTGGATGACGCGCTGGAACGCAGCCGTCGGAACGGCCTCTGATCCATCGACGTCAGTGACAAGCGTGGACAGATCATCGTCAATGAACTCTTCCAGCGTCTTTTTCAGCGCTTCAAGATCGACGCTACAGGCTTGCATGACTTTCGCGGCATCCGGTTCATCAATCAGCGCCAGAAGCAAATGTTCCAATGTTGCCAACTCATGACGACGGCTGTTCGCCAGCGCCAAGGCCGAATGAATGGCTTGCTCAAGTGTATTCGAGAATGAAGGCACGTGCAGTGCTCCTCTGATCGGGGTCGTGGTGGGGGTCGAGCCCCGCCGTGACCGTGGCCTCTTAATGTTAAAGTTCGGTTTTTATTCCGAACCTTCAAGCGTTTTTTCTCACTAGTCCGTCACATTTTGCGTGAAGGGCAGGCAAAAGCCGGAAATCTAGACGTTTAGGTCCGTGTTGCTGACCTAAAAGCGGTCCTTGCGTGCGCGGATCGCGGCAAAGACCTCCAGCGGGGTGTGGTTGTGCATGCCAACAGCGGCACGAAAGGCGGGATCATCCGCCCGAAGGAACGGATTTGTCGCTTTTTCCAGCGAAAGGGGGTTTGGAACGGTGGGTTTATCAGCAGCGCGATTGGCCGCATCGGCGTCTATTCGAGAGATAAGCGCCGCGTTGTCAGGTTCAAGGGTGATCGCAAAGGCCCCGTTTCCCGCGCTATATTCATGCGCGCTGTAAATCGCGGTGTCATCGGGCAGGGCGCGGAGTTTCATCAGGCTGGGCCACATCATTTCAGGCGTGCCTTCGGTCAGCCGCCCGCATCCCAACGCCATCAGGCTGTCAGCCGTGAAAGCCGCTTTGATCTGCGGCATGTAAAACGCGATATGCCCGATCGTGTGGCCTGACACATCCAAAACCCGCGTGTCAATCCCGCAGGTCGTGAAATGATCACCGTCACCCACTTCCAGATCAAGCGGCGGCAAACGATGCGCATCCGCGGCGGCTCCGATCACGCGCGGCTTGTACCGCTCGCGCAGAGCAGGAAGCTCGTCGATATGATCCCAGTGGTGATGGGTCAGCAAGACATCCGTCAAATCCCAGCCCTTGGCATCCAGAACGGCCTGTATCGGAGCCGCCTCACTTACGTCTATCAAAGCGGTCTGACCTGTTTCGCCATTGTGGATCAGAAAGCAGAAATTATCTTGCAGACACGCGACAGTGTGGATTTCGATAGCCATAGTAATTGATCTGGCTCTTGATATGGTTGGGTCAAGACTGGGGCAATTGGACGGTGCGAAAAAGGGAAACGGGGTGGCATGCATCTGGATGTGCTGGATCTTCGGAATTTTTACTACCGTTCACCTTTGGGCCGGGCGGCGCAGAAGGTTGTGCGCGACCGGCTGACCCAGATGTGGCCCGAAGCCAAGGGCCAAACCGTCGCGGGTTTTGGCTTTTCGGTCCCGTTGTTGCGCCCTTATCTGGCTGACGCGCGCCGCGTGATCGCGTTGATGCCGGGGCCGCAAGGCGTGATGCCATGGCCTGCGGGAATGCCAAACGTGTCCGTGCTGTCAGAGGAGATGTGGTGGCCGCTGCCCACAGGCTTTGTCGATAAGCTGGTGGTGTTGCACGGGTTGGAAACCTCGGAGAATCCGTCGAAATTGCTCGACGAGGCCGCCCGTGTGCTGGGACCCGGCGGCAAGGCGATGTTTATCGTGCCTAACCGTGCTGGCCTATGGGCGCGCAGCGACCGCACGCCTTTCGGCTATGGGCGCCCCTATTCGATCACCCAGCTTGAGGCACAGCTGAAACGCCACGGTTTCGTGCCTGAACGGCATATCTCGGCGCTTTACCAGCCGCCCTCGCACAAACGCTTCTGGCGCAAGACGGCGGGGCTGTGTGAAAGCGTTGGCAGCAAAGCCCCCGTCATGGCGGGTGGTGTGTTGATGGTAGAAGTCGTCAAGCAAAGCCATCCGCAGCAGAAGCCCGGCCTCAAGGACGCTGTGAAGAAGCCGCTTGATGTGCTGGATGGGTTGATCCAGCCAGCGCCCAAGCCCGCCTACAGACTCTGATCGGCGCGCATCTGCCGCTCGACCGCGATGGTGTAGCGTGCACAGATCAGGCACAGCAGCGACGACGCAAGGATGCACAGGATCAACGGCAAGGTCCCCGAATAGATCGTCAGCAGAACGCCTGCGAGCGTTGACAAAGCTGCCCCGCCAAATGTCATCAGTGCACCCGACAGACCGGATGCCGAGCCTGCCAGATCAGGCCGCACATCCAGCAACCCCGCACCCGCAGAGGGCAAGATGATCCCGTTCCCTAGCCCGATTGAGAACTCGAAAAAGAATAATCCAAGCGGATGCACGACTCTCATGCCGTAAGGAAGCAATGTCATCGCCATGACCCCCAGGGTCGTCAAAGCCCCGAACGTCATCATCCGGTAAAGCCCGATCCGCACGGCAAACCGCCCCGAGATGAAGTTGCCGATAACATAGCCGGTCGGTGTGATCGCCATGTAAAGCCCGACCTCGGTTGCGCTGAGCCCGTAGACGGTGGTGCCGACGTAAGGTGCGCCGCCCAGATAGGCGAAGAACGTGCCTGCCGCGAAGGTCGAGGTCAGCGAGTACCCCCAAAACCGTCGAGAGCGTAGCAATTCCGGGTAGGTCCGGACCTGTGCGCGCAGCCCTGTCCCTATGCTGCGGTGCGTCTCGCCTTGATCCAGCAGAACAATCACCAACGTGACCACGCCCGCAAAGGCCAGCGCCCAGAACGTCGCTTGCCAGCCGAACGCATCGCCCAGAACACCGCCCAAGGCGGGCGCTATCATCGGCGCAAGAGCTTGCCCCATGGTCACATACCCGATCAGGCTGGCCGCCTTTTCGCGCGGGACCATGTCGCGGATCACGGCGCGGCTGACGACAAAGCCCGACACGATAGCCGTCTGCACAATGCGGAAAAACAAAAACAGCTCGAACGATGTCGACAGTGCCGCCCCGACCGAGGCCAGAATAAAGATCAGCAGGGTCGCGATCATCACTGGGCGGCGGCCCAGCAGATCTGACGCCGGCCCAACGAGCAACTGTGTGATGCCCGACAGTGCCAGATAGGCCGTCAAGGTCAGCTGGATCACCGCATAAGGCCGATCAAAGAACGTGGCCATTGCGGGCATCGTCGCCAAAAAGATGTTGACCGTGATCGACGACACGGCCGTCACAAGCACCAGCGTGGTGATATGCGGGGGCGTGCTGCGATCCAGATAACGGGGGGCGGCTAATGTGGTCATCCGTCAATCGCTAGTGCCACGCTCCTGCCTTGTCGAGGGGACATCCCTCGCGTAAGCCAGCGCCAAACTCAGGGAGACAGCCATGACCATCACACGTACCACCCAATCTGAACGCGCCAGCAAGATCGTCCAGCACAACGGGACGATCTATCTGTCCGGTCAGGTCGCCGCCGACACTTCGGAAGGGATCCAAGGCCAGACCCAAAGCTGCTGCGACAAGATCGACGCGCTTCTGGCCGAGGCGGGAAGCGACAAAGGTCATCTGCTGTCCTGCACCGTCTTCATCCGCGACATGAAAGACTTCGCGGCGATGAACGAGGTCTGGAATGCCTGGGTCGCCGATGTCGGAAAACCCGCCCGTGCTTGTGTGGAGGCCCGCATGGCCCGCCCCGAACTGCTGGTCGAGATTTGCGTGATCGCAGCCGCGCCCTGAGCCGGACAGCCTGACAATTCGCACAAGGAATCGGCTGTTTGCGCTCTCATAACCGCAAGAAAATTAAGCAATCTGAGGCGCATACAGTCGCATGTATGAAAAACCCCTGAAAATAAGGGGTTTTGGGTATAAACGCTTTTTACGGTCGGAGGTTGCGGGGTCAGAATTGCTCTGCTACATCCACCACGATTTTGCAGCCTTGATACAATTCATGTGCTCACTACTTGCCAAGCAAGCCTGTTTCGGCCCCGGTTGGGACGAGAACGGGGTCACATAATAAAGTCGGAAGGGTGGACGTGTCCGAACCAGCTTCGATCTCTACTGGCATTGCCGCGCGCTATGCCACTGCCGTTTTTGAGCTTGCCAAAGAGGGTAAGAAACTCAAAGCCATTGAAACCGATGTTGACGCGCTGGCTGCCGCGATGGACGAAAGCGCGGATTTCCGCGACTTGATCCACTCGCCCGTCTACAGCCGCGCCCAGCAGGAAGACGCTGTCACCGCGCTCGCCAAACAGATGAAGCTGTCGCCTGTCGTCGGCAACACGCTGGCACTGATGGCACAGAATCGCCGCCTCTTTGTGCTGCCGCAACTGGTCAGCACCCTGCGCGCGATGATTTCCGAGCATAAAGGTGAGATGACGGCCGATGTTGTGGCCGCCAAAGCGCTGACCAAGACGCAAGAGGCCGCCCTTGCGAAGTCCCTCAAGGCCAGCGTCGGAAAAGACGTGAAGATTAATGCGACCGTTGATGAAACCCTCATCGGCGGTCTTATCGTAAAAGTGGGCTCGAAAATGATCGACACTTCGATCCGTTCCAAGCTCGCAGCACTCCAGAACACTATGAAAGAGGTCGGATAATGGGTATCCAAGCAGCCGAAATCTCTGCGATCCTCAAGGATCAGATCAAGAACTTTGGTCAGGAAGCAGAAGTCGCAGAAGTTGGCCGTGTGCTGAGCGTAGGTGACGGTATCGCCCGCGTTTATGGTCTGGACAATGTGCAGGCGGGTGAAATGGTCTCGTTCCCGGGCGACATCATGGGCATGGCACTGAACCTAGAATCCGACAACGTCGGCGTCGTGATCTTCGGCTCTGACCGTGACATCAAGGAAGGCGACACCGTCAAGCGCACCAAGTCCATCGTGGACGTGCCGACAGGTGACGAATTGCTGGGTCGCGTTGTCGACGGTCTGGGCAACCCGCTGGACGGCAAAGGTCCGATCAAATCAAAGACCCGTAGCGTGGCTGACGTCAAAGCGCCGGGCATCATCCCGCGCAAATCCGTGCACGAACCAATGGCAACGGGCCTCAAGTCCGTCGATGCCATGATCCCCGTTGGCCGTGGCCAGCGCGAGCTGATCATCGGCGACCGCCAGACCGGTAAGACCGCGATTGCGCTCGATACCATCCTGAACCAGAAATCCTACAACGAAGCCGCGGGCGACGACGAAAGCAAGAAGCTGTACTGCGTTTACGTGGCTGTCGGCCAGAAGCGGTCCACTGTGGCGCAGCTGGTGAAAAAGCTCGAAGAGACCGGCGCGATCGAATATTCGATCGTTGTGGCTGCGACCGCTTCGGATCCTGCGCCAATGCAGTTCCTCGCGCCCTATGCCGCGACCGCCATGGCCGAGCATTTCCGCGACAATGGCCGTCACGCGCTGATCGTCTATGATGATCTGTCCAAGCAGGCTGTGTCCTACCGTCAAATGTCTCTTCTGCTGCGCCGCCCGCCGGGCCGCGAAGCCTATCCGGGCGACGTGTTCTACCTCCACTCCCGCCTGTTGGAGCGTTCCGCGAAACTGAACGAAGACAATGGCGCAGGCTCGCTGACGGCCCTGCCGATCATTGAAACCCAAGGCGGCGACGTGTCGGCGTTTATTCCCACCAACGTGATCTCGATCACTGACGGTCAGATCTTCCTTGAGACGGAATTGTTCTATCAGGGCATCCGTCCCGCTGTGAACACCGGTCTGTCGGTGTCGCGTGTGGGCTCGTCTGCTCAGACCAACGCAATGAAATCTGTCGCTGGTCCGGTGAAACTGGAGCTTGCTCAGTACCGCGAGATGGCTGCGTTCGCGCAGTTCGGTTCTGATCTGGACGCCGCAACCCAGCAGTTGCTGAACCGTGGTGCGCGCCTGACCGAGCTGATGAAGCAGCCGCAGTATTCGCCGCTGACCAACGCCGAGATCGTGTGCGTGATCTACGCAGGCACCAAAGGTTACCTCGACAAGATCGACGTCAAAGACGTCGGCCGGTTCGAGCAGGGCCTGCTGAACCACCTGCGCTCCAAGCACAAAGACCTGCTGGATCACATCACCAACGAGGACCCGAAAATCAAAGGCGATGCGGAAGACAAGATCAAAGCCGCTCTCGACGAATTCGCCGCAGATTTTTCGTAAGGGAGGCAGACAATGCCTAGCCTGAAGGACCTTAAAAACAGGATCGAGAGTGTTAAAAGCACTCGGAAGATCACCAAGGCCATGCAAATGGTGGCCGCCGCAAAACTGCGGCGGGCCCAGGAAAGTGCCGAAAGCGCGCGCCCCTACACACAGCGTTTCAACGATGTGATGGCGGGTCTTGCGAAATCGGTGGGTGGCTCTGACAGCGCGCCCCGGCTTTTGTCGGGGACGGGCAACGATCAGGTGCATCTGCTCATCGTAATGACCGCCGAACGCGGCCTATGCGGTGGCTTCAACGGCAACATCGCCAAACTGGCCCGCGCCAAGGCGAACGACCTGCTGGCCGCTGGCAAGACGGTGAAAATGTTGACCGTCGGGAAAAAAGGGCGCGACGCGCTCAAGCGGGATTTCGGCGATCACTTCATCGGCCACGTCGATCTGACCGAGGTCAAGCGCGTGGGCTACGCCGATGCGCAAGGCGTCGCCAAAGACGTGCTGACCCGCTTTGACGCCGGCGAATTTGACGTCGCGACGATCTTCTTTTCGGAGTTCGTCAACGTTGTCAGCCAGATCCCGACCGCCCAGCAGATCATCCCCGCCAGCTTTGAGCAAAGCGAAGGGGACGGCACGGAAAGCACGCTTTACGACTACGAGCCCAGCGAAGAGGCCATTCTGGCCGACCTGCTGCCCCGTGGTGTTGCGACGCAAATCTTCGCCGCGCTGCTTGAAAATGGCGCCTCTGAACAGGGCGCGCGGATGTCTGCGATGGACAACGCCACCCGCAATGCAGGTGAGATGATCGAAAATCTGACGATCCAGTACAACCGGTCCCGTCAGGCCGTCATCACCAACGAGCTTATTGAAATTATCTCGGGCGCCGAAGCGCTCTAAGACCGAACCGGAGACACGAATATGGCAAACGTTAAAGGCAAGATCACGCAAGTTATCGGCGCCGTGGTCGACGTGCAGTTCGAGGATGCTCTGCCTGAGATCCTGAACGCACTTCACACCGAAAACGACGGCAAGACGCTGGTCCTTGAGGTTGCGCAGCACCTTGGCGAAAACACCGTCCGCGCCATCGCGATGGACGCGACCGAAGGCTTGGTCCGCGGTCAGGAAGTCATCAACACCGAAGGCCAGATCACCGTGCCTGTAGGCTCCGGCACGCTGGGCCGCATTATGAACGTCACCGGCGACCCAGTTGATGAGCAAGGCCCCGTCAAAGCCGACAACCGCCGCCCGATCCACGGCGATGCCCCCGCGTTCGAGGACCAGTCGACAGCGACTGAAATCCTCGTCACCGGCATCAAGGTCATCGACCTGCTGGCGCCCTACACCAAAGGCGGAAAAATTGGCCTTTTCGGCGGTGCGGGCGTGGGTAAAACCGTTCTGATCATGGAACTCATCAACAACATCGCGAAAGTGCACTCGGGTGTGTCCGTGTTCGCCGGTGTGGGTGAGCGGACCCGTGAAGGCAACGACCTTTATCACGAGATGATCGAATCCGGCGTGATCGTTCCCGACAACCTCGAGGACAGCAAAATCGCGCTGGTGTACGGTCAGATGAACGAGCCTCCCGGTGCGCGGATGCGGATCGCCCTGACCGGCCTATCGCTCGCAGAGCAGTTCCGCGACGACACTGGTTCGGACGTTTTGTTCTTTGTCGACAACATCTTCCGCTTCACCCAAGCGGGTTCCGAGGTGTCGGCGCTGCTTGGACGTATTCCTTCGGCTGTGGGCTATCTGCCGACGCTGGCCACCGACTTGGGTGCTATGCAGGAACGCATCACCTCGACCAAATCGGGCTCGATCACGTCCGTGCAGGCCGTCTACGTCCCGGCAGACGACCTTACCGACCCGGCGCCAGCCACGTCGTTCGCCCACTTGGACGCAACGACTGTTCTGGACCGTTCGATCTCGGAAAAAGGCATTTACCCGGCTGTGGACCCGCTCGGCTCCACATCGCGTCTGCTGGATCCGCAGATCATCGGGGAAGAGCATTATAAGGTCGCCACCGACGTCCAGCAGGTTCTTCAGCGCTACAAGTCGCTGCAAGACATCATCGCTATTCTTGGCATGGACGAACTGTCCGAGGACGACAAACTGGCCGTGACCCGCGCCCGTAAACTCGAGCGTTTCCTGTCGCAGCCTTTCGACGTGGCCAAGGTCTTCACCGGCTCTGACGGTGTTCAGGTGCCGCTCGAGGAAACCATCGCGTCCTTCAAGGCCGTTGTTGCCGGCGAATATGATCACCTGCCCGAAGGCGCCTTCTATATGGTCGGCGGCATCGACGAGGTGAAAGCCAAAGCCGAGCGTATGGCAGCGGAGGCCGCCTAAATCATGGCAGATACGATGCAATTCGATCTGGTCTCGCCCGAACGCAGCCTGGCGTCTTTTGAAGCCAAGGAAGTGCAGATCCCAGGCGCAGATGGCGATATGACGGCAATGCCCGATCATTCGCCGGTCATTACGACCCTGCGCCCCGGTGTTCTGACGGTTGTGGGCGCGGACGCGACCAGCCGCTACGCGGTCACAGGCGGCTTTGCCGAGGTAACGCCGACGGCCACGTCGGTGCTGGCCGAACGCGCCATGCCCGTGGACGAGGTCACGACCGATATCATCGGTCAGTTGATTTCGGACGCGACAGAGGCCGCGACGAACGCGCCCGATGACACGCGCGACGCCGCCAACAAGCTGGTCGCCGACATGGAAGCACTGCGCGTCGAGCTAGGCGTTTAAGCCACGACGCATACCGATTTGCCCCGCGCCAGAAGGTTCGCGGGGCTTTTCGTTTCAAGAGACGAGATTTTGCCGGAATTTTAAGGTTTATCGGCCCAAGAAGGGTTTATGATGAAACGGCTCAGCGGACATTCCATCGGGGTTCAGCAAGGCGACGCGCTGTTGTTTTCCGATTACCAGAACGGGGGTGAGATGTGGACCGGCACCGGCCCGCGCGAACGTCGCACGCCAGTGGCTTTCGACACCAGCTTTTCCACGCCGCCGACTGTTCAGGTTACGATTTCCCTTTGGGATATGGATCGCAACACCAACCTGCGCGCTGATATTCAGGCTGAGAACATCACCGAAGCGGGTTTTGAGATTGTCTTTCGCACTTGGGCCGACACGCGCATCGCACGCATACGCACCACTTGGACGGCGATCGGCGAACTCCCCCACGACGACGACTGGACCCTCTACTAAACGCAAAACGGCCCTCAAGGTGGGAGGAACCTTGAGAACCGTTTGTCTGGTCTTGGGTCTGTCTTAGTTGCGTGCGGCCAGCTCAGCTGCGGATGTGACGCCCAGCTTGCTGAGAACATCAAAGCTCTGGGTGGAGATGACGTCGCCGCCGCTTACACCGTTGCCGGCGATTTCAGCAGGGGAGACGGTGCCGAGGTCAGCGTCGGCCGTGAAGGAGGTCTCGAACCCGTGCTGTGCGTTGGCTTCAGCAGGCGATGTGACGTCAGCGAAGGCCGGAGCAGCGGCGGTGAGGGCGAGGGCGGTGATCAGTGCGAGTTTCATTGTGGTAATCCTTTGTGCGTTTGTGTGTGTTGTGTTCAGTGTTGTGTGTGTGGAGGCTTGCGCTTCCGATGACAGATAAATGGCATTGCGGGCCGGATCTGAAAACGCGCACGGTGATCGTGGCCTATGTGCGTAATCGCACATCACACACCCGTGACGACATCTTGCGTGATTATGGTAACGCTTGTGTGAGCCAATCCCACCTTCTCCGGATCAGGTCCGGGGCGGGGTGGCCTCTACTTCAAAAGGATCGTCTGGATATCCGACCCCTGCCAGGTATAGCCCTTGCGGTGGGCAAACCGGCCCGCACGCCGCCCGGTCCCGCGCCTCAAGCGCTGCCTTCACATCATCCGGTGCCCAGCTTCCCGCGCCGACACGTTCGAGTGTTCCGACAAAGCTGCGCACTTGATTGTGCAAGAAAGACCGCGCCCGAACGTAAAAGCGGAACTCTTTCCCCAAGGGGACGGCGCGCGCGTCAATCTCCAAGGCATCCAAGGTGCGCAACGGACTGTCCGCCTGACAGATCGACGACCGGAACGTGGTGAAGTCATGCCGCCCTAGCAAATGCTTGGCGGCCTCTTGCATCGGGGCCAACTCCAACGGATGCGCGACCTGCCAGACAAGACCTTTGTCGTGGGTCACTGGCGCGCGGCGGGACAGCAGCCGAAACATGTAACGCCGTTCCACCGCAGAAAACCGCGCGTGCCAGTCGTCTGAAACCCGCGCCGCTTGCAAGATCGCAACCGGGTTCGGCTTGAGGTGAAAGTTCAGCGCCTCGGACAGACGGAACGGGTCCCAGTCTTTCGTCAAATCCGCATGGGCGACCTGTGCCAATCCGTGCACGCCTGCATCCGTGCGCCCAGCCGCGGCAATCGTATGAGGTCCGGGTTCAAGTTGCTCCAACGCCGCTTCAATCGCGCCTTGCACGGACGGCTGGTCTGCTTGCCTTTGCCATCCGGAGAAGGGCGCTCCGTGGTATTCGATCTGAAATGCGAAACGAGGCATGCAGATTGCGTAACCCGCTGTCCCCGCGGGGACAATACCCTAGCGATCCGGCGAGACGGTCCTTATGTTAACGCGGGTAACAAGGACGGCTTGGGGGCAAGAGTGGTACTATCAACCATCGCGGATGGGCTGACGCGCAGCGTTGAGCAGGTGACAGACATGCTTGCCGATCCGTTTTCGCCCCCTCGCATCCGTCTTGGTGTCACCGGGCTTAGCCGCGCAGGCAAAACCGTGTTTATCACATCGCTGGTGGCCAACCTTCTGGATCGCGGACGGATGCCACAGCTTTTGGCGGCGGCGAACGGCGGTATCCGCAGCGCGTATCTGCAACCGCAACCGGATGATACCGTCCCGCGGTTTGAGTATGAAAAGCACCTTGCCGCTTTGACCAACACGACCCCCGACTGGCCCGACAGCACCCGCGCGGTGAGCCAACTGCGGTTGTCGCTGAAAGTACAACCGACAGGGATTATCGGCAGCTTCAGCGGGCCGCGCACCGTGCATTTGGACATTGTGGATTATCCGGGCGAGTGGCTGCTGGATCTGGCGCTTCTGGACAAGTCCTATGCGGACTGGTCGGCTGAGACACTGGCGCGCGGTGTTCCCCGCGGGGAACATAAAGCCTTTGAAACATTGGTAAATTCGACTGATACCACGGCCAAGCTACAAGAAGTTGTGGCTCAGACGCTGGCCGATACATTTACCGAATATTTGCAGAATGCGCGCCAGTCAGGGTTCTATGACTGCACACCAGGGCGCTTTCTGCTGCCTGGTGAAATGGCGGGATCGCCCGTTTTGACATTCGCGCCGTTGCCCGCGCCCAGCGGCACCGCGCCCCGCAAATCGCTATATCGCGAGATGGAGCGGCGCTATGAGGCTTACAAATCCCGCGTCGTGAAGCCCTTCTTTCGTGATCACTTTGCGCGGATCGACCGTCAGGTCGTCTTGGTCGACGCGCTGGGCGCGATCCACAAGGGGCCGCAGGCGGTTGAGGATATGCGCGGCGCGATGGCCGATATTCTGAGCGCGTTCAAACCGGGACGAAACGCGTTTCTGACGCAACTTTTTAGGGGGCGACGGGTCGAAAAAATCCTTTTTGCGGCGACCAAGGCCGATCATCTGCATCACCGCCAGCACCCCCGCCTGCCCGCGATCATGGAGGCGTTGACGTCGGATGCGCGCCGCCGTGCGGATTTTGCAGGTGCGCAGACGGCTGCGATGTCGATGGCGGCATTGCGCGCCACGGTGGAGGAAACGCTGGATCACAAGGGGCGGGAGTTGGACTGTGTGCGCGGCACCTTACTGGATACCGGTAAGCAGGCCGCGTTTTACCCGGGGGAGCTGCCCGAGGACCCGGCGCATCTGTTGGGGCCTGCGCGCGACGGGGCAGAGACTTGGTTGGACGAGGATTACCGGATCATGTCGTTTGCCCCTGCGCGGCTGACGCTTAAACCGGGCGAAGGCCCGCCCCATATCCGTCTGGACAAGGCTGCTGAATTTCTGATCGGGGACAAGTTGAGATGAGCAAACGCAAAGACGGCCCCGTTTTGATTGATCTGGACGACGCCGCCGCTGCCGAACCTGCGGCTGCCCCTCCGGTGCCGGATGTCTCTATGCCTGCGCCGACTGGGCAGGCGATGCAGACGATGGCCGCTTTGGCGGCGCGCAAAACGTCGAAGCGGGCAGGCTGGTTCTGGTCGGCGCTGGTGGC